>ENA-OOZN01000015-OOZN01000015.1-human-gut-metagenome-genome-assembly--contig:-NODE-15-length-221955-cov-9.169856_pt1 | contig 221955 bp, 142 predicted proteins | sample MGYA00241187_ERZ501397 | MGnify/ENA primary metagenome ERZ501397 (study PRJEB25962, sample SAMEA2042921) | human gut metagenome | biome: human gut; feature: human-associated habitat; material: faeces... | reverse complement strand
ACAACAGGTTCAGACATTATGCTGAACAATTACTTGTACGACTTCTTGTCGCACCCCTTAAAACAAAAATAAAGATCATGCACCCTTTTGGCATTCTTTATCTTGCATGACATCAGTTTATAGATATCCATTCCTCCTGTAGAAGATATGCTGATATTACCAACTATCTGTCCGTCAACACCGTCCAAACGAATCTCAATATTTCCTCCTTTTTCAATGCAGGCAGCGCTGACACTAAACTTCTTCGCCCCTTTTGCTCCAAAATCAACACCTCGCACACACAAGTATTCATCATTGTCAATATCTGTCACATATAAACCTCCATTCTCTAAATTCCCAGTCTTCAGCCCATACCCCCAAGCCATCGTTTCAGCCTCCACTCTGCGATAAGGATTAAAGGTCCCGATTTGCTCCAGTTTTGTATCCTGCCAATAGGAGACTTCCTGAATTGTCCCATCCGGATTATAATGCATTTTTGCAACAGATACCGAACGCCGCTCTTTATGATCGAAAGTCTCCAGATGAAGCAAATCATAATTTAGGCCAAACACATACGAGTCCCCCTTATAATCAATAATTCCGGGGTGATTGCCTCTGGTTCTTTCCGTAGGACGCATGATATATCCTTCTGTAACCCATGGACCGGTAGCCTTGTCACTCATGGCATAGCCAATACCTTCCGGGCAACAAGTTGAAGCAAAAGCCATATAATAATGTCCGTTCCGCTTATACGTCCAAGGTCCTTCCTGATAATGTTCCGGCTTATCAGCCAGTTTTACGATTTCTCCCGAATAAGAAACCATATCCTCATTCAGTTTCACGTAATAGACATTTGGATTGCCCCAATACATATAGGCTTGCCCGTCATCATCAATAAATACGGTAGGGTCGATATCATCCCAATGCTCTTTTTGCCATACTAACGGTTTATTCAAAGGGTCTTTGAAAGGACCGTAAGGAGAGTCGGATACCAATACGCCGATACCATTACCGTGAATCGGGCAATACATATAAAATTTACCATTACGTTCGATGACTTGCTCTGCCCAGGCACCGTTATCACGCTTCACCCAATTGAAACTCTTCAAGGAAGCGACTGCACCATGATCCGTCCAGTTTACCATGTCTGTAGAAGTATAAAGCAGCCAGTCCGGCATTTTGAAACCTTCGGCATCATCCTCATCATGAGTGGTATAAAGAAAAACGGTATCATTATATACCATTGGAGCCGGATCAGCGGTATATTTTGTCTGGATAATAGGATTTTGTGCCGTTCCCGAAACAGCCATCATAACCAACAGGAGTGATACACCCCAAAAATTCAAGTTTTTCATATTCTATCAGTTTAAAGTTATTGGGTTATTAATATTCCACCATTGCAAGGAATGGCCAATTGCAATTCTTGTTTCTTACCTATTTCTATTTGTTTTACGCTACCCTGCAATGCCTTATCATCACCATACAGTCTCACCTTTTCTCCATTGGAGAACATCGGCAAATTAATTTTAAGTTTCAGTGTTTCCTTCTGCGCATTTACTCCGGCAATATACCATTTGTCTCCATGACGACGGGCAAGAATAACGTATTTGCCAGGATAACCATCAATGAAACGTACCTCATCCCAAGTCGTTGGGACCTCTTTCATAAAATCAATTGCCCACGCAGGAGCATCAGTCAGATTATTCGGTGCCAAAGCGAAATGTTGTACCGGACTTTGAAATAAAACCGCCGTAGCCAATGCAAAGACATCTGATGTCACCCGTCGACTTCCTCGTGGAGCATTATCCGCATTGTAATATTTGTTCAATGCACTACCTCCGAAATCCATGCTACCTACCGTGTTACGGATAAACGGATGCAGGGTGGCATTAAAAGCCTCATGATCACAGCTACCTTGAGAGAAATGAAGATTTTCACTAGCCAACACAGCTTCACTCGATGCGTAGTTAGGAAACATATGTTCCCAACCACGAGGCAAAGTACATCCATGAAAAATAACCAGAAGGCCGTACTCGTTTGCATCCGCCAAGATATCCTCATACAACTGCATAGTCATTTGCTTGTCACCTCCGAAAAAGTCAACTTTTATTCCGCGGATACCAATGCTTTGCATCCATTTCATCTCCTTACGTCTGGCTATCGCATTATCCATAATACCTCTCGGAGTTTGCGGAGCATCATTCCAATACCCATTCGAATTATACCACAAATAAAGAGCTACCCCTTTGTCCTTCCCATATTTAGCCAATTCTTCAATTTTATCACGCCCAATTTGTTTATCCCACAAGGCATCGACCAACACAGATTGATACCCCATCGCTGCCGAGAAATCAATATACCGGAGTTGCTCTTTGTAATTAGTACTTCCATCCATACCGATAATCCAGCTCCATGAACCCCGGCCATACGTATACTCTCCTTTTGCCGGATAAAGCGGTTTTACAACATCAAAAGGAACGGTCGTCTCCACTATGGGAGCCAAAGTCTTACCTAAAGTAATAGTACGCCAAGGCGTCTCGCCCGGTAATGCTATCCCCGGAGAAACCGTACCATTCCCATTCGCTTCACCTTCTTGCGGAAATCCAATGGTATATACTCCTCCTTTTTGTCCCAACAGACGGCTCGCACAATATCCGCCATTTACTCCCGTTTCGGAAACAAGCACCCAACCGTTATCTCCATTACGGAACAGACAGGGAAATGTATATCCTTCTCCCCAGCCATTTTTCCCTGCGACATCATCTGCTGTATAAGACGTCTCATAACTTGGAGAAGTACGGGCAAATCCCCCCATCGGTTTACTTTGCGGACAAAGGAAAGTGGTGGTTCCGTCAGGAAACGCAAATCCTGTGGCTTCCTTCCTAATCACGCAATTTAGTGTCTCACCTTGCGGATACATCTTATATTTAAAAGCAACATCATTATTACTTATGCGGAATATAACATCATAAACTGTTTTCCCTTGTTGTGTAAACAAAAATACAGCTTCATTCGCCACATAATGAACCTTGCTCTGTTTAATAGAAGGTAGCTCATAGGTTTCATCTATTTCGTTTATTGAAACATTTTTCTCTAGCGACATCCCGGATGAAAAATCTCCGATATTTGCAACAATCCCCAATGGAGATGGCCCTAAAAAGAGAACATTGTCATAACTGACAGAATAAGAGGGTCTCCCATCTCTATCCGAAACTGTTACCACCAGCTTCCCATCAGGACTTGCTATCTGTTTATCTTCTGCACTCGCAACGCTACTAACCAATAACATAGCCATTGCTATAAAAAATTTCATCATATTTCTATTTTTTAGATTCTTCAAAGGATGTATTTTCATAATTACAGAATGATAAGGTTTCTAATTAATTACCAACAGATGTTGCATACAGGCCGATCATTGCTCCTGTAAAGCCACCAGCCACATTAGTAGAAAGAATATCACCGGAAACGGTTCCTCCTAAATTTATAAAACTTTTGCCATCAGTCGAATAATTAAAACGATAATCATCTCCATTGGCTGTTACTTGCAGTGTCACAGGTTTCTCTATCTCTATCTTCACCTCGCCTAGAACACTTGTTTGCCCTTTTTCGGTTCTTTGCAGTATCAGATAATAGTCTTTTTCTTTTTTAGTAATACCGAAAACGTAGTGATATCTTTCATTCTGATAACATGTTACACCGGCAAAATCTTTCTCATTTTTCGGTTTGTACTCCATTGTCGCTGCCGCTGTAAATTGATTATGCTGCTGGCGGTAGAACAAGGTAGAAGTAGGTTTCACTTCATTGATATTTGTGGTAAAAGGAATGATTCGCAAACCTTTACCGGTGATATCCACGAATTCCTCACGAGGACCTCTAAGACCGATCCATCTAAAATCCAATGTCTTATCGGAGAAATCATCCTTAAAGACAAAGTTACCACTAGGCAAATAACCATTTTGCCCTGTTTGGTTCTCTACTCCTGAAGGCATCTTCAATGTAGGTTTCATAGGAATAAGCCCATTCTCAAAAACAGGAAATGTTCCGCTCCAGTCCACCGAAAGAATAAAAGTTTCACGTCCGGTATTCACTCTATTCTTCTCATTGGGACGTATCCCCAAAAATACACCATAATATTTTCCATCCGGTCCCTCCACTAAGTCTGCATGACCAGCCCAGTCTACTTTATTCACCCGGTTTGCAGGAAAATAACGCTGGGTGAGAATCGGATTGTTACTTGCCGGAAGATAAGGTCCTTTCGGATAATCACTTACAAAAATCACTTCACTATGCCAGCCTCCGGTTCCACCTTCCGCACACATCAAATAGTAACGTCCATCTTTCTTATAGATATGAGGAGCTTCAATCCATATTGGCTTTTCTTCTATATTGACGCCACCATTGACAATGATCCGGTCCGATCCCGGAACCACTTTATCATTCTCCACATCATAATCCCATATTTTTATGACACGGTGTCCTGAGTAACATTCATTTGCTTTAGCAGGAGCATCATTATGCACCACGTATGCCTTGCCATTATCATCAAAGAAAAGAGAAGGATCAATGCCTTCAAATTGAAGTTTGACCGGATCACTCCAACCATTCTCCGGATTCTTTGTCTTTACCACCATATTTCCAAAGCCACCGGAAAATTGAGTGGTTATCATATAAAACGTATCATTATTGGGATTATATCTTATAGCAGGAGCATATACACCAGCACTAATACCACAATCTTCAACCTTTAATTGTGACGTTCTGTCCAGCACATGACCGATTTGTTTCCAGTTGACCAGATCATTAGAATGGAAAATAGGTACCCCGGGAAACATGGCAAAAGATGAGCACACCAAATAATAATCATTCCCTTTCCGCGTTATACTCGGATCGGGATAGCAACCCTGCAAAATAGGATTATAGAACTCACCCGGCTTTAAAGGATTGTTTTGATAAATAGCATCCTCCCCCTGATAAATAAATTGCGTAAAGACAGGAGCATTTTTCGTTATTTTACCCTTGCCACTCACCTCCATATTAAAAAACAGCATAATAAATACGACAAGGCCCACGGATTGACAGCCCGACAAAATCAATTTTAATGTTCTCATATTATCACTTTTTATTTTCTATAATTTCCTGTTCCATAGTAGTGATGGCAAATGTATTGATTTGATTTCATCGTATCTGAATAATCACGATACAGGCTTCTATATAGAGGTTACATTTATCACAGACATGTAACATTCTTCTTTCTTGGTGTTACACAAGCATTTAAATCCATAAAATGGTAAGAGAAATGTTACATTGAAAAGACAACTAGGGACAGTTGTCCATGGAATGAGAAGATTTCACGATAAGTATTAATAGAAAGAATCTAATCTATTAATAATAAACTTGTTCACTATTAAGGGGAAACTTCTGTAGATCAGTATACAAACTTACTCTTCCCTAATTACAATCTATAATTGCAAGCTTTGATTATAAAATCAGAACTTGCAATTATAAAAATGCAAGCTTCATTTATAAAAACAAAACTTGCGTTTATAGTTTATAATAGGCGCAAAACAACTTTACCGGTAACTAAAAACATGTTTGTCGGTAATGAAGAGAAACTTTTCTATTAATGGTTTGCGTACAGTATTCCTATATTTCTCATTGGATAGAGAAGCGAAGTAGAACATTTAGTATGAGAAATACCTTGATATGCCCTAGAATAGGATGAGAATAAAAGGATTTCGGGACTAAAATAGGAGAAAAGTATGAGAAATGAATTTCTAGAAAGTATTTCTCATAATGCATCTCCCTGATAATCTATATATTATATAAAATGATGAGAATATGAGAAATGAAAATGAAAAATCGTTTGCAGGGCGCTGAATTTAAATTTGAATTCAGCGCTCAATTTATATTGGTTGTAGAAGGTAGATAGTTCCAATATACTGGATAAAATCAGGAAGTATGATTATTGCACGTTCATCACTATCGCTTTCAATTTATTTTTATCGGAAGAGCCTCCATACAGCAATTCATAAGTACCTGCCACCGGATGCATTGTATTAGTCGCCTCATCAAACCATTCGAAACTCTCATGTGTAAGAGGAATAGTTACTGATTTTGTTTGCCCGGCAGGAATATGGACACGTTTGAAAGCACGCAGGGTATAACGGGGGCCGTCTTTATCTGCCGGAGATCGCAGATAAACCTGAACCACTTCATCTCCGTCCCGCTGCCCTACATTACTTACCGGAACAGTTAACATAGCTGTTTCTCCTTTTCCAATCGTATTCTTACCCAGATTAGCCTCACCATAAATAAACGTTGTATAACTCAGCCCATACCCGAATGGGTAAAGTGGTTGCTGTTGCATATATCGATAAGTACGTCCCTTCATGGAATAATCTTCGAAGTCCGGCAACTGACCGGCATCCTTATAGAAAGTGACCGGTAAACGTCCTGCCGGGTTATAATCTCCAAACAGTACATCTACAATAGCCGTACCACCTGCCTGACCCGGATACCACGCCTGCAAAATTGCCTCACAAGTATTTGATTCCGGCACTAATCCGATGGCTGAACCGGAATAATTGATAAAGACTACTTTCTTTCCAGCTTTCTTCAAGGTCCTCAGCAAGTCGCGCTGAACAGCAGGAAGTTCAATATCCGTACGGTCGCCCCCTTTAAATCCGGACACTTCCACCGACATTTCCTCACCCTCCAGACTGGGAGAAATTCCGCCGGCAAAAAGAACGACATCAGCATCCTTCACTTTCTCTACTGCCAAATTCAAATTAATTTCGACTTGTTTACCCAAATCAAAGTCTAATGTAGCTCTCTCATTCCGTTGCTTAAACAGAATCTCAATATGATACTCCTTTCCAGCTTTCGCCTGTAACGTATAGAGATTCGTCGGATTCTTGACATATACTTTTTGAGCTACTTGTTCACCATCAACCATCAGAGTTACTTCACCATCCAACTGGAAACGGAAAGCAACATCACCGGACTGTGAAGGACGAAAAACAGATTCATAACGAGCCGAGAAATCTGTTATTTCTACACCGGGAGCAAATGTAGTAGCCCCTGTTGTAGCAAAATGGAATGGAGTAGAAATCTGGTCAGTGGCAACCACTTCTCCTTCACGAGTCCGATTATTCCAATATTCTGCCAAGAAGCCGGGCTTACCATTTATACTACATTCACTAAACAGACTTTGCAGTGCTTCTCTACTCGTGCGGTCACAACCGGGCTCATACATCACTTGTCCTTCGGGTAATTTGGAACGGACAGCTTCCAGTAAAGTAACTGTATGTCCCGGTATACCATTATAGTTTCCCCACTGCATCACAGAATCGTTGGCATTTGGTCCCATAACAGCCACTTTCAGACCAGTATTCAAAGGAAGAATATTGTTTTTATTCTGCAAAAGCACCAATGACTCACGCGCCATACGCAGGGCTAAATCCTGATGTTCCTTACTATTAAGAGTAGAAGCAGGAATCTCCGCCCAGGCAGGTTGTTCATCCATCTCTCCCAACTCAAAACGTGCAGTCAACAAACGTTTCAGCGAAACATCAATCAGCTTTTCATCAATCAATCCGGCTTTCACAGCATCTGCCAACGAGCCATATTCACCACCACATTCCAGGTCTGTTCCTGATAATACAGCCCCGGCAGAAGCGTGTTCCTTGTCCGGATGAGTTCCATGTGTTTCCGGCCTGTAAAAATCGGAAATTGCACCGCAATCGGAAACAACAATCCCTTTATATCCCCACTCATCACGTAAAATCTGCATTAACAGACGGTTGCTTCCACAACAAGGCTCTCCCTCAAAACGATTGTAGGCACACATCACCTCTTTTACATCCGCCTTCTGCACCAAGTCTTTGAAAGCCGGTAGGTAAGTCTCCCATAAATCACGGGGAGCAATATTCTCCGCATCAAAACTGTGGCGGTTCCACTCCGGTCCGGAATGGACTGCGAAGTGTTTGGCACAAGCATGCAGTTTGTCGTATTTACCATCCTCCGGTCCCTGCAAGCCACGAACGACAGCCATTCCCAGCTGTCCTGTCAGATAAGGATCCTCGCCATAAGTCTCCTGTCCGCGTCCCCAACGAGGATCACGGAATATATTTACATTCGGCGTCCAGAATGTCAGTCCCTGATAGCGTTTTAAAACACCGTTTTCACTGAAAATACGGGATTTCACACGAGCCTCGTCGGATACAGCATCAAATACTTCATACAATAACGAATCATTAAAAGAAGCCCCCATACCGATAGCCTGGGGAAAAACTGTGGCCAACCCTGCGCGTCCGACTCCATGTAACGCTTCATTCCACCAGTCATACTCTTTGATTCCCAGACGCGGAATAGCGGGTGAGGCATTCTGCATGAGTGCAACTTTCTCTTCCAGAGTCAATCGGGGCAATAAATCTTCCGCCCGTTGTTCAGCCGTTAAAGAAGTGTCTTGATAAGGTAATTTTTGAGCGCAAGAAAAAAGTAAAGAGAGACTGCATACTCCAAGCGCAAATTTTAGTCCTGTATTCATGTTATTACATATTAGTAGGTTATCTTGTTTCAACGCAAAGTTAACGGATTTCAGCCAATAGTATATATAATCATGTATCAAAGACTTGTATTCGTGTTACATATATGCATAGAAAAACCAAGATTTCCTGATATTACATTTCAACAGAACTAAAATAGACTTAAAACTTTCCCGATTTCCAATAAAAGTTTGAAGTATACTTAAAACTTTTCCTTATCTTAGCAAAAGTTTTAAATACAAATAAAACCTATAATAAAATGGACTTTCCTAGAATTCTCAAAAAAAGAAAAGGCTACATCGAACGGATAAAACCTTTCATGCGGAAATCTGTAGCTAAGGTACTGACAGGTCAGAGACGTGTAGGCAAAAGCTTTCTCCTTTATCAACTTATTGAAGAAATTTTAGGTGAAGAGCCAAATGCCAATATCATTTACATCAATCTGGAAGACTTTGAATTCAGTTCATTACAAACAGCCCAAGATTTACATTCCTACATCATTTCTCAAAGTCAGAAGAAAGACAAGAACTATATATTTATCGACGAAATACAGGACATTCCGGGATTTGAGAAAGTGATTCGTTCTCTTCTCCTCAATGAAGATAACGATATATACATTACCGGTAGCAATGCCAATATGCTTTCAGGAGAACTTGCAACTTATTTAAGCGGCAGATATATTGAATTCAAAATATACAGTCTCTCTTATTTGGAATTCCTCGAATTTCATGGATTAACTGACAATGAAAAAAGCTATGAACTATATAGTCGTTATGGTGGGCTTCCTTACTTGTTGAACCTTCCTCTCGAAGACGAAACAGTAAATGAATATCTAAAAAGCATATACTCTACGATTGTTTTTCGTGATGTAGTCAGTCGGTATAAACTACGAAACACATTATTTTTAGAGAAGTTAATCCAGTTCTTATCCGAAAACATAGGAAATCTGTTCTCGGCTAAAAATATCAGTGATTATTTAAAATCACAACATGCGACAGTTTCTGTGAATCAAATTCAAAATTATACAGAATACCTAAGCAACGCTTTTCTTATTCACCGGGTAGAAAGATATGATTTAATAGGTAAACGTGTCTTTGAAATAGGAGAGAAATACTATTTCGAAAATATGGGAATCCGCAATATTGTTATTGGATATCGCATTACAGACAAAGCCAAAATATTAGAGAATCTGGTTTATAATCATCTTTTATATAGAGGATATGAAGTAAAGGTTGGTTATTATGGAGATAAGGAAATTGATTTCATCGGAGAAAAAAACGGAGAAAAACTCTACATACAAGTTTCTTTAAAAATAGACAGCGAAAAAACCGCTGAAAGAGAATTCGGGAATCTACTGAAAATACAAGATAATTATCCTAAAATGGTAATAACAGAGGATAACTTCAATGGAAATAGCTATGAAGGGATACGCCACTGTTCAATACGCCAGTTCTTAATGGAGTAGATTGCAGCAGTAACTCAATCGATCATCTTCTTAGATGCAGATTGCACGGATCAAATAAAAATCCCTGTTCCGTGCAATCCTGATCTGATCATAAGAGCCGACAAAACAGTTACTTAAAACTCAACTAAAATACGGAATACCTTCCCCGGATTAGCCGCCCATTCCTGCATAGCTTCTAAAGCTCCTTCAGGTTTGGCAACTTTCGAAATCAACTCTTCTACCGGACAATTTCCTTCTTTCATATAATTGATGACTGCACGGAAGTCTGCCGGCAAGGCATTTCTGGAACCACGAATATCCAGTTCTTTCTGAACAAAGAGTTTCGTTTGAAAAGCAACTTCACTCTTAGCATAGCCGATACAAACCACCCGTCCTGTGAAACCGACTTCATCTACTGCCATTACATAAGTCACCGGACTACCAACAGCTTCAATCACGACATCAGCGCCCAATCCCTCTGTAATCTCCTGCATCCGTTCGTGCACATTTTCTGTCTTGGAGTTAATCACATAAGAGGCGCCTACCTTTTTCGCCAGTTCCAGCTTTTCATCATCCAGGTCAACAGCGATTACCGTTGCACCTCTCAAAGCAGCACGTACAATGGCACCAATACCAATCATACCACAACCAATCACCATCACAAATTCATTATCGATTACTTGTGCACGAGATACGGCATGAAAACCGACACTCATCGGTTCGATCAAGGCACAGTCACGAGAAGAGATATTACCGGCCGGAATAATCTTTGTCCAAGGCAATACAGCATATTCGCACATCACTCCATTGCGTTGCACGCCTAATGTTTCATTATGTTCGCAGGCATTAACACGGCCATTGCGACAAGAAGCACATTTTCCACAGTTGGTATACGGATTCAAGGTCACATTCATACCTTTTTCAAAACCCGCCGGAACATCCGGGCCGATTTCCTCAATGACTGCTCCTACTTCGTGTCCCGGTATCACAGGCAATTTCACCATCGGATTTTTCCCCAGGAATGTGTTCAAGTCGGAACCACAAAAACCAACATACTTGATTCTTACTAATACTTCACCGGCTCCAACGGTCGGTTTTTCCAGTTCAACCACCTTCATTTCGGAGGGATTGATAATTTGAACTGCTTTCATTTGATATGTATTTGATAAAATTTTATTAATCGATTACTTTATAACCTTTCCAGCCATAGTAGGCACAGAAGACAAAGCAAATCATCGGCACGCAATAAGCCACATAATAAATATGCTCATTGGCATGCATGAAATAAGCTGTCAACTGCGGGAGACAGGCATTACCAACGATCGCCATTACAAGAAAGGCCGAACCGCTCTTCGTCTGATTTCCAAGTCCTTTTAAAGCCAATGAGAATTGAGTGGGATACATAATGGACATAAAAAACGAAATAGCCAGCATCGCATATAGTCCGATCATTCCTCCCCATATCATCACCACTCCGCACAGGAGGATATTCATCAGGGCATAGAGCAACAGCATATCTTGAGGACGGAATTTCACCATCAAGCCTGTACCAATCCAACGCCCCAAAAGAAAAGCCAGCATATAGAGTCCGAAGAAAGTGGTAGCCGTATCTTCCGGCAATCCTGCATAGGTGCAGCAATAGACCAGGAAAAGACTATTGATGGCTGTCTGCCCGCCATTATAAAAGAATTGGGCAATCACTCCCCAACGAAGATGCGAGTGTTTTAATACTCCGAAGTCTATCAGTTTTTCTTTCCGGCTGCCGTCTTTCGTTTTACCCGAAGAGATCGTTTTACCGGAAGAAGCCGCTTCTCCTTCGTCCCCAATCTTCGGCAACTTTGAAAAGACAAATACAACGGCTATGGCAATGAGCAGTAAGGCCAATATCAGATAAGGAAGTTTCATGGCATCTGTTTCCAGTTGGATATAGGCTTGCCAACCACCCGGATAATCCACAGGAAGCGTTTCCCGTGTGTAATGGTTCCCACTAAGGATGAGTTTGCTTAAGAACATGGCAGCAATGAAAGCTCCGAGTCCGTTGAAAGACTGCGCTAGGTTCAATCGGCGGGGAGCCGTTTCAGAGGCACCCAGCACTGTTACATACGGATTGGCAGCCGTCTCCAGAAAGCACATTCCGGTGGCAATGATAAAGAAGATGCAAAGGTAAGCCCAATATTCTTTTAGCATGGCAGCAGGGAAAAAGAGCAGACCTCCGATAGCAGCCAGGATAAGTCCGAATATAATTCCCGCTTTATAACTATATCGTTTCATGAACATAGCTATCGGAATAGGAAAAATAAAGTAGGCAAGCCAATAGGCTGTCTCTGTAAAAGAAGCCTCAAAGGTATTCAGTTCACAGGTCTTCATTAATTGCCGGATCATCGTAGGAAGCAGATTACTGCTTATCGCCCACAAGAAGAAAAGGCAGAAAACCAAAGCTAAGGGTATTGTATATGTATTCTTTTTCATGGTATAAATATAGTTTCACGATAAGGTTGTTCTCTCAATCATTCGGACATGTTCTTAATGTAAGGAAGCGCGGGGAGATCTGTAAATCCATAGAAATTCCGGGCATTCTCTCCTAAAAAGAGTCTTTTGTCCTCTTCCGTCAATTCGGAAGACTTCACCACAAAATCATAAGACATTTTATAGGTGATCGCTGTGATGGTACGCGGATAATCCGAACCCCACATCAGTTTTTCCATTCCTACCAGATCTGCCGCTTCACGAATGGCTTTTATGGCTCCTTTAAAAGGATAAAACTCGTCATTGAAAAGCCAGGTGATTCCACCGGATTCAATCATCACATTGGAATGACGTGCCAGACGGATTTGCTCTTTCCAGTCGGGCCGTGTCACCATTCCGAAGTGTCCGATAGCTATCCGCAAATCCGGACATTCCTGAATAATCTCCTGCATTTCAGGAACCTGTGTGGCTCCGTCGGCTAAATCAATAGAAAGCAGAACGTCCTTATCTTCCATATAATGGAACATATCCATCATCTCTTCACTGTTCAGCATCACTCTTCCTTCTTTCAGTAATAGCCGTTGTGCCGGAATCTTGATTGCCTTAAAACCATTATCAATAAGTTCCTTGGCATGATTCAGAAATCCCGGTTTACGGAATTCACACATGCCGCAAACAATAAAACGATTGGGAAAACGTTCCTCTACTGTTGCCAGATAATCATTCTGAATTCCATCAATAAATTCTTGCGTGATGACTGCGGCAGCTACCTGCGCATAATCCATATTCGAAAGAAACGTCTCCGCATCATTCACCCCATTCACCATGAAAGGAGGAAGCATCTGGCGAATCTCTCCCATAAATTCCGAACGTCCATTCTGTAAAGAACGAATGGGTAAACCATCTACTACCGTGTTCTGCTCTATCCACAGATGAGCGTGCGCATCAATAATTGTATAGTCCATACAAATGATTCTGTTTTATGAATTTGCCCAGCTTACCCGTTTCTGTTCTCCGATAATCTCCTGCACTTCCCGAACGAGTTCCCAATCAATAGGTTCTTCGATGAAAGCGATGTTCTTTTTCACATTCTCCGGATTAGTCGTACTAAACAAAGTCGTTGCTATACGGGGATTGCTGACGGAGAATTGCATAGCCAGTTTCTCTATCGGATAGTTTTTTGCCTTGCAATGTTCCATGGCTTTACGGCAAGCTTCTACCAATGGTTGGGGAGCCGGATGCCAGACAGGAACACCACGTTCACTCAACAATCCCATTGAAAGCGGAGAAGCATTAATCACACCGATTTCTTTGGATTCAAAATAGTCCAGAAAGTCTGCTAATTTATCATCACACAGGCAGTAATGGCAGAAGCTAAGTACAGATTCAATCGTACCGCTGGGTGAATGATCGATGACCCATTTCAAGTTTTCCAGTTGCAGGTCAGTAATTCCTACGTGACCTACCACACCTTTTTCACGCAACTCGACCAAAGCCGGCAGTGTTTCATTGACCACTTGATTCAAATCGGCAAATTCCACATCGTGCACATTAATCAGGTCGATAAAATCTATATTCAAGCGTTCCATGCTCTCGTACACACTTTCCGTCGCACGTTTTGCAGAGTAATCCCACAGGTTCACTCCGTCCTTTCCATAGCGTCCCACTTTGGTAGAGAGATAATAGCGATTGCGGGGAAGATCTTTCAGTGCTTTTCCTAAAACTGTCTCTGCTTTGTAATGTCCGTAATAAGGAGAGACATCTATAAAGTTCATTCCCGATTCAACAGCTGTGAACACGGCCTGAATGCCTTCTTTTTCTTTCAAATCATGGAAAACTCCTCCTAAGGAAGAAGCTCCGAAACTAAGAGATGACACTTTCATCCCTGTTTTTCCGATTTCATGGTATTGCATAACTTTTAGGTTTTAAATCATTTTGTATGTGACAAAAGTAGGTAAGGAATGGTTTCAGTGCAGCAGAGAACAGTCGAAAAACCAACGTAACGGTTTACGTAAAAAAGATTGCTTCAGATGTTTTTAATTTTCCGGGAATGTGCTTTCTTTGTAAAAAGAATCTAAGTTACAGACTTTCAAATGGAAAACCGGAAACATACTTCACTCAAAGATCTCGCCCAAGCACTGGGGGTATCGATTCCCACTGTATCCAGAGCACTGAAAGACAGTCCGGAGATCAGTCGTGAACTTTGTGCCAAAGCAAAAGAACTGGCCAAAGAGATGAACTACCGTCCCAATCCTTTTGCCATGAGCTTACGGAAGAATGCACCGCGCATCATCGGAGTAGTAGTTCCGGATATTGTGACTCATTTCTTTGCATCTATTCTGAACGGAATAGAAAATATGGCCATTGCCAACGGATATTTCGTGATTATCACCACGTCGCATGAGTCATACGAACATGAAAAAAGGAATATTGAGAATCTGGTGAATATGCGGGTAGAGGGTATTATCGCCTGCCTATCTCAAGAAACAACCGATTTTTCCCACTTATCCGCCTTGAAAAACATCAATATGCCACTTATCCTATTCGACCGCGTTTGTTTGACCGACCAATTTTCTTCAGTGGTAGCGGACGGAGTGCAATCTGCACAAATGGCAACGCAACATCTCCTCGATAATGGAAGCAAACGGGTAGCCTTTATCGGAGGAGCGAATCACTTGGATATTGTAAAGAGAAGAAAGCACGGTTATCTGGAAGCTCTACGCGAAAATCGGATTCCTATCGAAAAAGAGTTAGTCGTTTGCCGGAAGATTGATTATGAAGAGGGGAAGATTGCCACAGAGACACTGTTATCTCTCCCCCAACCTCCTGATGCTATCCTTGCCATGAATGATACGCTGGCTTTTGCAGCTATGGAAGTTATCAAAAGCCGTGGACTTCGTATACCGAATGACATTGCTATTATCGGATATACCGACGAGCAGCATGCCAATTACGTAGAACCTAAATTATCTGCCGTTTCGCATCAAACCTATAAAATGGGAGAAACTGCCTGCCAACTATTAATAGATCAGATTAAAGGAAATAAGACAATCAAACAGGTTACAATTCCGACACATCTGCAGATTAGGGAGAGTAGTATAAAATAAATTCAGGAAAGAAATATATAGTAGAAAAATGAAAAAGTAAATTCTGCTATTGAGATAAATAAAAAATAAGGTGTTGCATCTAAACGATACAACACCTTATTTATATTTATTATATTGTTATAAGATTATCTCTCTACAATCTTCTCTAATCTAACATTATATACTAATGCCGAATAAGCTTGCAGATTACCATCATTAGTGCTTGAGCCATATCCACTTTGATAAGGAATATACAAAGTCCAAAAATCACCAACTACCATATGTATCAGCGTATAAGACCAGCCGGAAATAACACCATTCAAAGTAAAATTTGCCGGAGAATCAAAGTCTGTAGGTTCTGTTCCTGTGTAAGTCTGTTGAACTACATCTCCATTGAAATAAGACATACGATAATGTGCACTTACTGTAGAAGTATATTGAGGCACCTCTTTGCCCGTCCCTTTTTTCACCTTCTTAACATATATCCATTGACCAGTTACCTCATCTTGATAACGATAAAGTTTCTCCGGATCATTCTTAGCTAAAGCCTGATTTTCAGGACTATCATACACACTAGCGATCGAGTCTATAAAAGCCACACTACGTGCCTGCCAATTATCATAACGACTCGTCTCTTCCGTCTCACTGCAAGCAGTGAACGCAAGAGCCAGCAATACTAAGGAGAATAAATAGATCTTTTTACTCATTCGTCAAAGGTTTATTGTAAAGTTTTCAATAGAGAAGTGATGCTTACTCTGTCTGCGATGATATTATTCAGTTCAGAGATAGCGACACGCTCTTGCTGCATGGTATCGCGGTTACGCAATGTCACACAATTATCTTCTAATGTCTGATGATCGACTGTTACACAGTACGGAGTACCAATAGCATCCTGACGGCGATAACGCTTACCGATACTATCTTTTTCGTCATATTGGCAATGGAAGTGGAACTTCAGGCTGTCAATAACTTCACGAGCTTTTTCAGGCAGACCATCTTTCTTTACCAACGGCATAACTGCCAGTTTCACCGGAGCCAAAGCAGCAGGCAATTTCAGAACCACACGGCTTTCACCATTTTCCAGCTGTTCTTCGCAATAAGATGCGCTCATGATACTAAGGAACATACGGTCAACACCGATAGAAGTTTCGATTACATACGGAGTATAAGACTCGTTCAGTTCCGGATCAAAGTATTTAATACTCTTGCCGGAGAACTTCTCATGTTGAGACAAGTCGAAGTTAGTACGAGAGTGGATACCTTCTACTTCTTTGAATCCGAACGGCATCAGGAATTCGATGTCAGTAGCGGCATTTGCGTAGTGAGCCAGTTTATCGTGATCGTGATAACGATAGCTTGCATCTCCGAAGCCAAGTGCCTTATGCCATTTCAAACGGATTTCTTTCCATTTCTTGAACCAGTCAAGTTCTGTCCCCGGTTTCACGAAGAACTGCATTTCCATCTGTTCGAACTCACGCATACGGAAGATGAACTGACGGGCAACGATCTCGTTACGGAAAGCCTTACCAATCTGTGCAATACCGAAAGGAACTTTCATACGACCCGTCTTCTGTACATTGAGGTAGTTTACAAAAATACCCTGTGCAGTTTCCGGACGAAGATAAATTTTCATGGCTCCGTCGGAAGTAGAACCCATTTCAGTAGAGAACATCAGATTGAACTGACGAACTTCTGTCCAGTTCTTTGTGCCGGAGATCGGACATACGATTTCTTCATCAATAATGATCTGACGCAATTCTTCCAGATTACCGTCGTTCAGAGCTTTAGCAAAGCGAGTGTGAAGTGCGTCACGTTTTGCCTGATGCTCCAATACACGTCCGTTAGTTGAACGGAATTGAGCCTCATCAAAAGATTCGCCAAATCTCTTGGCAGCCTTCGCTACTTCTTTATTAATTTTATCATCATACTTTGCCAACTGATCTTCAATCAGTACGTCAGCACGATAACGTTTTTTAGAATCCTTATTGTCAATCAAAGGGTCATTGAATGCGTCTACATGTCCGGAAGCCTTCCAGATAGTAGGATGCATAAAGATGGCAGAGTCGATACCGACAATGTTTTCGTGCAACAGCACCATGCTGTCCCACCAGTATTTCTTAATGTTGTTTTTCAATTCAACGCCCATCTGACCGTAGTCATACACAGCGCCTAGTCCGTCGTAGATATCGCTCGAAGGGAATACGAAACCATACTCTTTGCAATGCGATACAAGCTTCTTAAAAACGTCTTCTTGTGCCATTTTCTTTTCTATATCTATTAATTTGAATTTGCTTTTTTCGTAAAAAGTGCCACAAAGATAGGGATTTATCTCATAAATAAGACAGGGAGGGTATTAATTTATCTTATTCCTGAACTTCTTCACCGATTTCCGGTGCCACCATACGGTCATATTCTTCTCGCTCCTGCTCCCAGTCCGCTTTCTTCATTTCTTTGGTCAGCATCTCTTCGGGTATATACAGATTAAAAGGAATACGCATGCATTTCATTTTTTTCACTTCCCGGCTAAATTCAGGACAAGCCACGAAATAGACACGTGATACGGACACCTTTCCCGGAGTTACCTGTTCGGGGCGTTCAAATCCCGGACTGGTCAGTGACGTATGGAATGTGCCAAGTCCTTCGATAGTAACCGGCTGTCCGATAGACAACAGACTACGGATAGCATCAACCATTTCCGTCAATATACCATCTATCTGCCCGCGATGAAATCCACTCCGTTTTTCCATGTACTCAGCAAATTCTCTATTCCGAATCGGATCTATCAGTTTTTTGGGTACACCATACCATAATTCTTTTCTTTCTCCCGATGTTAAATCGGCTTTTTTTCTCACTACATAAGGTACTGCCATCGTCTATACTCCTTTCTTTTTTCGTTTATACTCGTGTTCTATCTGACACCCGGGTGCCAACACCATTGAGACCCGGGTGTCAAACATACCAACACCCGGGTGTCAGTGCTCATGAGACCCGGGTGTCAGATAAGTGTTGGCTGCAACAAAATTAAGTCTTTATTGCGAGAGAACAAAAGAATTCTTCTATATTTGTGCATCCCTACATTATACTAAAGAAAAACATAGAACTATGATTAAGATTCTTCTATTGATAGACTATTCAAGCGAATTTGACAGGAAACTGCTACGGGGACTTGTCCAATACTCCAAAGAAAACGGCCCCTGGCTCTTTTATCGGCTACCTTCTTATTATAGCGCGATGTATGGAGAACAAGGTATTCTGAAATGGGCGAAAGAATGGAAAGCGGATGCCATTATTGGTCAATGGAATAACGACACGATCGATTTGCAGAAAGAGTTGAATATTCCGGTAGTGCTACAAAACTATCATCACCGAAGTGTTACTTACTCCAACCTGACAGGTGATTATAAAGGTACGGGAAGAATGGCAGCCCAGTTTTTTGCCAAAAGAATGTTTCGCAATTTTGCTTATTTCGGTGTTAAAGGAGTCGTATGGTCTGACGAACGCTGCGAAGGTTATCGGCAGGAGGTAAAACGTATCGGAGGCGAATTTTTCAGTTTCGAATCGGATAAGCAGGAAGACGAGATAAGAATGGAAGTAAGCCAGTGGTTACAGGAACTTCCCAAGCCTGTCGCCTTATTCTGTTGTGATGATGCACATGCCCTGTTCATTTCTGAAACTTGCCGGATGAACAACATTCATATCCCGGAAGAAATCGCTCTATTGGGTGTAGATAACGACGAACTAATGTGTAATATTTCCGACCCGCCTATTTCATCCATAGAGCTTGAAGTAGAAAGAGGAGGCTATTCTATCGGCAGACTCATCCACCAACAAATAAAGAAGGAACATGAAGGCACTTTCAATATTGTTATCAACCCCATCCGCATCGAACTACGCCAATCAACAGAGAAACACAATATTAAAGACCCTTATATTCTCGAAGTGGTGAAATATATAGATTCACATTACAGTTCCGACCTAACGATAGAATCTTTGCTTGCCAACATTCCGTTATCCCGCAGAAACTTTGAGGTGAAATTCAAACATGCAATGAATACTTCTATATATCAGTATATCCTGAATTGTCGTTGTAACCATCTGGCAGATTTATTACTCACGACAGATCGGTCTTTAGCCGATTTGGCAATAGAGGTGGGGTTCAAAGATTATAATAATATCTCGCGTGTCTTTAAAAAATATAAAGGTTGTTCACCTCTGGAATATCGCCAAAAGAAGACTAGTCATATTTAATTTTCGTTTTTTGAATAGTACTTTTCGTTTTTACTATAAAAACTATTATAGAAACAACCTACTTTTGCCATAAAAGTTAATACTCTCTCAAAGTAACGAAGAATGTATTAGCTATATCCAATCTTTGTTATATCCTTAAATAAATATACTATATATAATTTCTAAAATGTCAAGTACCATTCAAAAACAATGCAAAAGGAAAATGCAGCTAACAATAAAGTTCGGATTTTCCAAACAGTTTTTTATATACTATATAATTATCTGCATAGGGTTCTGCACTGCTAGTTGTATAGAGAATAAACAAACTAATTCACCGCAATATAATACAAAAGCATGGAATAAAATAAAAGATTATTTCAATCCGCCAGTGATATATAAAGATAATTATGGAAATTATCGTTCCCCTCTGTTACTGAATAATGGAGACACTATCAAGAATGTAAATGATTGGAATAAAAAACGAAAAGAAATAAAGGACACATGGATGAATTTAATGGGGAAATGGCCTCCTATAATTAAAAATCAAAAATTTGAAATATTAGATACGCTTAAACGTGAGAACTTCTATCAATATCGTGTCCGCTTCTATTGGGTTCCTAATGAACAAACAGAGGGGTATTTACTAATCCCTGATAAGAGAGGGAAGAAGCCTGCTATTATTTCTGTTTTTTATGAACCTGAAACTGCCATTGGAATCGATGGAAAGCCTAATCGTGACTTCGCTTATCAACTTACTAAAAGAGGATTTATCACCCTGTCATTAGGAACAACCCAAACAACGAAAGAAAAAACATACTCCATATATTATCCGACGATCAATAATGCTTCTCTACAACCTCTATCAGCATTAGCCTATGCAGCTGCCAATGCATGGGAAGCATTAGCCAAAGTCCCTGATGTAGACTCTACTAAAATTGGCATTGTCGGACATTCATATGGAGGAAAATGGGCAATGTTTGCATCTTGCCTCTATGACAAATTTGCATGCGCTGCATGGAGTGATCCGGGTATTGTTTTTGATGAAACAAAAGGGGGATACATCAACTATTGGGAACCTTGGTATCTTGGCTATTACCCTCCGCCCTGGAAAGATACCTGGAACAAAAACGGATATACTAAAGCAAAAGGAATTTATTCGCAGTTACGTAAAAATGGGCATGATTTACATGAAATTCATGCACTTATGGCTCCCCGCCCTTTTCTTGTTTCCGGAGGCTTCTCTGACGGACCTGAAAGATGGATACCTCTAAATCATACAATACTCATTAATCGAATTCTAGGGTATGAAAACAGGGTAGCGATGACCAATAGAGCGAAACATGATCCTGATCCCGAATCAAATGAAATCCTTTACAATTTCTTCGAGTGGTATTTATGTCCCACTAGTTGACAAAAAACATTACATAATAAAAAATATCTTATGAAAAACTCAAAAATTAATTGCAGAGCCACTATCAATCGATTCATTTTGCTCTCTCTCACTTTATGCTATATTTTCACAGCATATTGTAGTAATAAGGAACAGGAAATAAAACAATTTCTCATTTATGATGCTATGTCATACATCGGCAAACCAGACTTAAGTCACTATGGTCTTCAGCCTGTTTATCTAATGTATGAAGTAACCTTGACAAAAAAACACTCCGATCATTCTTCAAAAGTCATACTTGACTTCAACAAAATCGAGAAACAAGCCAAACTTGCATCCTTATTTCCGAGAACTATGATTTCAACGGATATAGAACAATGGTATTACGAGCCTTCACTTACAGACCAGGAAATAGAACAAAGATTCGACACATTATTTAGTTACTTTAGACAAAAAATTTCACCAAACATAACAATCGGCAACTATGGAGCCGCTCCTACAGCCTTATGTGTACACCGATACTACCATTCCAAAATGTCAGAAGATAGTATATTGATGACTTGGCGAAAAAGCAATAAAAAACGTTGGGCTGCACTCAAATACGCAGATGTAGCTCAACCCTCTCTTTACATTGCCGAGCCTAATATCGAATCTTGGATAAAAGATCTGCAAATAACAGTAAAAGAAATAAAAAAACACTACCCTAATAAAAAAATTATAGCATATATTTGGCCCCAATACTATGATAAAAAAGATAGTCCATATTATAAACAATTCATTTCCCCCCACATTTGGAAACAAATGCTAGAGGCTACTTATACATATTGTGATGGAAGTATCATATGGTCAAGTAGAACTGATGAAAATGACCAATCAGTATTCTGGGAAGATCTTCGGGTGCAACAAATCTGGGAAGTAACAAAACATTTTATCCATTCCCACAAAAGACAGATTGTGTTTCCTGAAAAAGAAAACTTGTCCATATTAACTTCTACTCCACAAGAATTCAATATATATTTAAACACAAATCATCCCCAATTAGCCCAATATGGAGTTCAGACGATACAAATGATTAATGAAAAAGATTTGGGAAACTGTAGCAATGAAACTTTTGTTCTTGATGTAGACAAAGTGAAACAACTTGCCATACAAACTCCAAAATCCTCCAATACGCCTATATGTATTGCACCGATTAATAAAAAGAGTGATACATCAGATTATCAAGAAATTTACAAACTATTTAAAAAAGACAATGGTAATCAAATATGGCAAATACCCTCCACAAGTTTAGGTAAACTAAGGCTTCATAATTCAAATATGCATGTCAACATGGGAAGTTGGGCAATAAATACAATGAATTCTCCGCAAGAGCTGGAAAAATTCACAGATGCCATTATCATAAATGCCCCTATCGTTGATAATGACACAATCACTTGGAAGAAAGAATTATACATTACGATAAAAGAAGCACAATTCAAATCTGAAGGAAAACCAATATATGTATATTTGCCAACCGCCTCGCTTAATAACAATTATACAATAAAAGCAACGGAATGGAAAACTGCATTGAAAACCGCCCACCAATGGTGTAACGGTATAATAATACATGATATAAACAACAATCTACCTGACACGAATACAGCAATATGGCAAGAAACTTTAAAATTCATAAGAGAAATGAAGAATACAGTAGATTAAACTTACGTTTTTTGAGGACTAGTCTGCGTAAAATCAAATCGACACCTTGACATATCAAGCTATATTTGCACTATTAGGATATCCAATCAATAAACTGCAATGCCAAATTTAAATTTAATACAAGATGAAAATAAAACTATTGAAAAGCAAAATTCTGCGAGATGCATCACGAATAATTTTTTTACCGATATGCATCTTTATGTTCTTTTTCCTTTTTACTCCCTTTGTTTATTCCCAGAGTAGAAAGCAAATAACAGGAAGCGTACAAGATGTTCAAGGAAACCCTCTTATTGGAGTTAGTATCTTGGAAACCGGAACATCAAATGGGACCATCACAGATATGAATGGTACCTACTCTCTCAATATAAGTTCCACAAATGCAACACTAAGATTTTCATATATTGGCTATGAAGAACAACTAATTAAAATACAAGGTCGAAATGTCATCAATGTAAAGATGAATGAAGAAACTAGCAATTTAGATGAAGTCGTAGTGGTTGGCTATGGAGTACAACGAAAGTCCGACTTAACCGGAGCTATATCTTCCATTAATGCAGCTGAGACTCTAAAAAAAATGCCTGCGGCCCAAGTAGCCGATTTACTCCAAGGACGCATTGCCGGGCTTAGTATTGTAAACTCATCCGGAGCTGCAGGGGCTACCCCTACGCTACGTGTCCGCGGTGTAAACTCCATAAAAGCAGACGGTGGCCCATTAGTCGTTATCGATGGGTTTCCTGGTGGTAACCTCAGTGCTATAAATCCCGCAGATATAAAATCTATTGAAGTACTAAAAGATGCCTCATCAACAGCAATATATGGTTCAAGAGGAGCCAACGGTGTCATCTTGATTACAACAAAATCTCCTAAAGAGGGCAAATTATCAGTAGACTACAATGGTTATGTTGTTGCCGGAACACCAGCCGACAAACCTTCCATCATGCCCGTAAATGAGTTCGCCCGTATGGCCAATGATTGGAATCAGGCATATTATGGTAAAGACCTATATACAGAAAGACAAATCACTAATTTCACCAATGGATATGATACTTATGATTATATGGGAAATATCATCAATGATTATGCCATCAGCCATTCTCATGACATCAGCATCAAAGGAGGAAATGATAAAATGAGCTTCTTATTTTCCACTCAATATATTCATAATAAAGGAATTGCCGGCCATTCCACAAATGACAGATGGAACTATCGTTTAAAAGTGGATGCTAATATCACTAAAAAACTAAAATTTGGAGCTAATTTTTATGGAATGATTAATAGTGCTGCAGGAAATAACTTCTCCGGACAATACAGTCTACTCACTTTGGCACAACAATTTCCGCAAACTGTACTTCCGTATGATAAAGAAGGAAACCTCACCCAAGGAACTATCGACAATACCGGTATTTACAATCCAATAGGTTTCATTGATGAACAAAAAAAGAATAACAACGAGGATATGACTTTTAATAACTGGTTACAGGCATATATCAGTTATGAAATTATTCCCGGATTAACATTCAGAAATGAACAGCAAATAAATATAGGAAACCGTTTTTATGGAACCACAAGCAGCAAACAAAGTATGAATGGGTTCCTAAAAGGAAAATCATTAGCTACATATTATGATGCAAATTCATGGGGGTGGCGCATGACAAATACACTTAACTATACAAAGGAACTAAACAAAAATAATCGCATCAACGCTACTATTGGTGTAGAAGAAAGCCTATCACGTTCATACATCATGAGGCAGACTGCAGAAGGATTAACTTCCGAAAGCATCGGCTGGAAAAATATGATGTTGGCAGAAACCAGCAAACTAGAAGACAATGAGGTTAGCAAGACAACAGCCATATCGTATTTCGGACGAATCAACTATGTCTTAATGAACCGCTATATGGCCACAGTAACATTCAGAAGAGACGGTTCTTCCTTGTTGTCTTACGACCATAGATGGGATAACTTTCCTTCTTTCAGTCTGGCTTGGAATCTAAAAGAAGAATCATTCCTTAAAAATATTAATTCTTTAGACCAATTGAAACTAAGATATGGATATGGAGTTTCCGGAAACCAGGCAGTAGCAGTTTATTCGGCATATACACAATATAATGCAACAATAGGAAACGGCCAAATAGCTTATACGCTTGTCCCGGGTAATCCTATATTAAAATGGGAAAAAACACATCAACATAACTATGGGGTCGATGCTGCTTTTCTAAATGGCAGAATTTCATTCACATTCGATTATTACGACAAAAAAACAAAAGATGCCATTAATACTGTAGTTCTCCCGGCAGATACAGGTTTATCATCCGGACTAAGAAACGCTGCTGAAATCAGCAACAAGGGGTTTGAAATTACTTTGGGAATCACTCCGCTTACGACAAAAGACTTCTATTGGAAAGCCGACATTTCATTGGCTCACAATAAAGCTAAAATTGAAAAATTAGGAGATATAGATTCGGATTTCATGGAAATAGGCACAGGATGGGGAAATTCATTCTATCGTTACTTTGTAGGAGAACCGATCGGTGCAATCTACGGTTTTCAATCCACGGGAGTATGGAGTACCGAAGAGTATAATAACCCTGATATTAAAAAACCAACTTCTCCTACAGTAAGACCCGGCTCTTACAAATACGTTGATCAAGACGATAGTGGAACTATAGATGCAGATGATTATGTCATTATTGGTAACGGGCAACCCAAATTCAATTGGGGAATGAATAATTCATTTACCTATAAAAACTTTGACTTGAATATTTTCTTAATCGGTTTTCATGGATTTGATATTTACAATTACCCAAGAGCCAGACTTACAAGTTCCTTATCTCCATTCCCCGAATTAGCCGAACGCTGGATTGCAGGCAAAAATGAGAATGCAATTATTGCCGGATTCGGTAAGGACCGGGACGCTATAACAAGCCCTGAAACGGTAGCATCATCTACATTTATAGAAAAAGGAGATTTCGTAAAATTGAAAAGTATTACTTTAGGTTATAATTTCTCCAAAGGTTTATTGTCAAAAATAAATCTAAGTGCAGCGAGAGTATATTTTTCGATAAAGAATGTTTGTACAATCACCAAATATTCCGGAAACGATCCTGAATTGTCAATAAGTAACCCTCTACGCCCCGGACTTGATATGGGAACTTATCCCAGTCAAAGAGAATATCTACTTGGCTTAAATGTTTCATTCTAAATACAAGAATACAATGAAGAAATATATATTCATACTTCTGACAAGTTTTTCTTTAACTTCTTGCGTAGACTTATTGCAAGAACCGCAAAGCAAATTAACGCCTGCCACCATCGAGTTGACAGAACAAACTCTTGAAAGCATGACCAATGGGCTTTACAAAGATTTATGGGGAGAAAATTTCGGCTTTAACTGCCGGTTGGCATCACTCGCATTGGCTGGTGACGATATGACTTCAGGTGCTTTGGACAAAGTAAGGAATGTTTTGGACGATCAACTAAAAGTTCCAATAGATAATGCAGATGTGCTAAATTTATGGAAATATTTTTATCAAACAATATACTCTGCAAATAATATAATATATCTAATCAATGAAAACGAAAATCTCGACACCCAAATAAGTAATAAGTATTTAGGAGAAGCCTATTTCTTCAGAGCCTTATCCTATTTCTATATCGTAAGATATTGGGGAGATGCTCCTGCTATTACAGACCCTAACTCAAGTACAGACATAGATGGGAGTAGTAATATGCCACGTAAACCGGTGAAAGACATCTATGAAAGAATAATTCTTCCTGATTTAAGTAATGCAATCAACCTGCTACCATTACAAAGCCGTGACAATAACAATCAGGCTCCAACCACCTGGGCCGCCAAGACTTTGCTTAGTGACGTATATATAACCATGGCTGGATGGCCATTAAAAGAAGAAAATTATTATGCAGAAGCTGCTAAAACTGCAAAAGATATCATCGAAAACGGACCTTACGATCTGGTCGGTGAATATAAAGATCTTTGGATGAACGCTAAAAAGACGGATAAAACTGAACATATATTCGCACTACAGCATTCACTGTCTTATTTACCAAGCCAATACGGCATATCCTATCTTGGAAAAGAAGAAAATGGCTGGTATGACTATGTAGGTGATCCTGTATTCTTCAAAAACTTCCCTAATGACAAAAGAAAAGAATTCTGCTATATTACATCAACCGTGGATACTAAAGGAAATCGGATTGACTGGGAAGACTTTGATATAGGCGCACCTTTTATCCGGAAATACAGGAACTATGGAGGCTGTGGAACATACGGATTGATGGAAACACCTCTACACGTAGTTCACTTTCAGAAGGTCTCACTCCTATTTACAGATTTGCAGACGTATTGCTAATTTATGCCGAAGCCAGCAATAAAGCAGAGGGTTCCCCCAACACTCTTGCGTATAAATGTTTAAATAGAGTCAGAGACAGAGCATTTGGAGATCAAAGTCATCAATATGCAGGTTTAACACCAGAAAAATTTGCAGATGCGGTATTCGATGAATTTGGCTGGGAAAATGTATTTGAATTCAAAAGATGGTTCCAATTGGTAAGAACAGAAAAAGTAGACGAGGCTATAGGCAAGAATGCAGCAATTGGAGCGAGATTAAACGCTAATAAAGAGAATTATCTTTTCCCGATACCTGTAAGACAATGCGAACTCAGAGGTTGGAAAAACAACCCTGGCTATTAAGTAATTTATCACAAAATCAAGAACTATATGAAAACATCAGAGATTAAATGGTTGACCATGTTACTATTCACTGCCATGCTGTTCATTACTGCATGTAGTGACGACACCATTCGTCCTCCTTATTTAGAAGAGGAAATTGAACCTACTCCGGAAACAAAAGAATTTGTTGTTTACGATGCGATGAGTTATAAAAATAAACCGGATCTTACATCGGATATGATCTCTAACATACGCTTAATTTATGAAGCTTTCTTGTTAACTAATGAAGAGATTGATATGGATAAAGTTGCTACTCAAATCAGTATCACAAAAACATCCAACTATCAAGCCGTCAGCACTGACATTGAAGCTTGGTATTCAAACAAGACCGATGAAGAAATTAAAACCGGATTGAAAACCGTATTTGACGCTTTTAAAAAAGAAATTCCCAGTTGTACTGTCGGTAATTATGGTATACCTGTGAGCGATTTAAATGTTTTCAGATATAATAGAACTGAACCAGAAGAAGAGATTATTAAATTATGGAAGAAAAACAGCGAAAGAAGGCTCTCTGCCGGTGAAGTTTCAGATGTTCTTTATCCCTCATTATATATCATGACTCCGGACGTAGATCAATGGCTGAAAGATTTGAAAACGACAGTAGAATATATCAAAGAGAAATTTCCTGATAAAAAGATTATCGGATATATCTGGCCGCAATATTATAATCTCAAAAACAATCCTGACTATATGAAATTCATTCCTGCTGAAAAATGGGATAAGATACTGGAAGGATGTTATACATATTTAGATGGAGCAGTGATATGGTCGAATGGAAAAGGTGAAGATGGTGAAACTGACGTTGCGTGGAATGACACAAAAGTCCAGGCAATGTATAGTGCTACAAAAACATTTATCGAACGGCACAAAGCTAACATTAAATTAGACAAGCCGATAGGCGGTGGCGATGATGGCGGATCAGAGCCTACAGAATTCTATGTATATGGTTCATTAAATTTCCAGAATACTCCTTCAAATCTATTAAGCTATGGTATACAACCCATATCAGTAATCAGTGAAGCTAATGTTTCCGAAACAGAAAAGCAAGGTAGTGTATATCCTCCTGTCATCGACAAGATCAAGAATTTAGCAACTGATGCCACACATCCAGTTTGTATATCTATCAGTACATGGCATGCGGACCGTTCTACAGATAATAGTGCAATGATGTCACGTTTCCAAACTGTATATAGCACATTCAAAGATAATAACTCAAAAGTTACAATCGGGTATCGTGGTGTTGGTCCCACAAGTCTCACCTCTCTCAGAGTCACCAACTATACTCAATCTGATTTTCAAAGAAATGACTCATGGCAGAGATACGCGGTAGAACCCATGAGAGGAATCAGGGAATATGCGGATGTATTATATCCTGAAGTTACAATCATCAATGACGATTTGGATACCTGGAAACAAGATTGCTCCGCAATTCTGGAAGAAGCTAAGTGGAACAATCCAAACAAGAAAATATTCGCCTGTATCATGACTAATTATTTCAACAAGACAGGAACTATACCAGAAGACTATGAAGCTTTTGCCGATGCATACAAGCCAATCAAGGAAGCTACCTGGTTGAATGCTCTTGAATATTTGTACCGAAGATGTGATGGTATTGTCATTATCGGTAATTGCCAAAAAAATGACCCTATCGAATATAGTGAAAACTTAGGTATCATGAAGGCTACAAAAACTTTCTACGAAAATCATAAAAATATTATCGACAAGACATTACCCGAAGAAGAAAAGCCTGCTACTGATAACCTAATTACAAATGGCGGATTTGAGGATAAGATAGAGCCATCTTCCATAGCCCCCGTTGTACATACAAACGAACTTGTCCGCCCTCTAAGGCTTAGCGGTTTCTTTGATACTACAGCACAAAAAACATTTCCTACAGCAGATGGTGCCATTACTGTTCCTGATAATGTCTGGTTCCATAGATGTAACAATAACTCATGGTTCTGGTTTACCTATATTGATGATACATCTATTACCTATGCAGGTGGCGGGACACCAATCTCACATTCTGGGAACAAATCTGTAGTTATTTATACTGCAGCTAATGCTGATGCAGCTAAATATAGCAGTCATGCCAATAATTTAGAACACCTTCAGGGAGTTGCACAACGTTTATCCCTGGATGACAGCAAAAAATACAAACTACAATTTTTCTATTATCGTCCAAATCTTGTTTGGGGTACAACGAATGTTGCTGCAAATATAAACCATGCAGAAAAAATAGTCGTGGGAATTGTGTCCTCAACAGGAGCAAACGCAAATACAGACTATACGTATGAAAAAGTTATCACGTTAGAGAAAACAGAAGGTTGGAAAGAATATAATATCACTTTTGATCTTCCCGATATTATCCAGAAAAATCCAGGTAAAAGTTTTGAAAAATGTGCCATATTTTTCAACATTGTACCGGAGATAGACAGTGCACAAAAGACACTGAAAACATTAGTCAATCTAGATGACATCAGTTTAACAGAAACGAAATAACAGAACATTCTTTAATTACAGTTTAATATAAATGGAATCTTAACTCATTTATATTAAACTGTAATATTCTTCATTTTATCCGATAAAAACATGAATAAAATTCTTCTAATATTATTTCTCATTGGAAACATATTAAATACTACCATCATACGTGGACAGAATACTTGTCCTCTAATTCCATGTCCACAAAACAGTAGTAGGATAAATGAAACATTCCAACTATCAAACAGATGTGTTATTGTATATAACGAAGAGTTTGAACCTCAAGCTTACCTTTTACAGAAAGAGCTTCTCCGATATACTTCAATCGCCGTAAGCACACTTCCTGATAAAGAAACTCAGAATTCAAACATAGTATACAATATTATAAAACTCAAGAAAGGCTATAAATTCAAAACAGAAGGATATTCTTTAAAAATGCATACCAAAGACATAACTATTACAGCCGAACAACCAAGCGGAATGATAAATGGTATCATGTCTCTAATTCAATTAACTAGATTATCCACGCAACAAGCCCCCCTTGTACCTATCGAGTGCTGGGAAATAGAGGACAACCCTTTATATGCCTGGAGAGGTTTTATGTTAGATGAGGCCCGTCATTTCTGGGGTATAAAAAAAGTAAAACAGATTTTAAACTGGATGGCCCTTTATAAACTAAATAGGTTCCATTGGCATCTAACCGATTCCCAAGGTTGGAGAATAGAAATAAAAAAATATCCCAAACTAGCCCTCATAGGAGGAATCGGCAATTATGGAGAAGAATACACTCCTGCTCAATTCTACACACAAGAAGAAATAAAAGAAATCGTAACTTATGCTCTAGAACGAAACATCCACATTATACCTGAAATCGATATGCCGGGACATGCATCTGCAGCTTCTAAAGCATATCCGGAATTTAGCGGTGGCGGTTCTCCTAAATATCCTGGATATACCTTTAATCCCGGGAAAGATTCCGTATACACTTATTTAACGGACATCCTAAAAGAAGTAGATGCGCTGTTCCCCTCGCAAGTAATCCACCTTGGAGGAGATGAAGTACATTATGGCAATCAGGATTGGAATACTAACAAGGATATCCAAGACTTGATGAAACATGAAAAAATGAAGAATTTAAAAGACGTAGAAAATTACTTTTTTCAAAGGATGGCTGATTCTCTTCTGCTTATTCATAACAAAGTTGCAGCTTGGGACGAAGTTGCTGATTCCCAATTATCTCCTGAACATACCATCGTATTTTTCTGGAGACAGAATAGACCTGAACAACTCCAGAAATCATTAGCTAGAAAATTTAATATTGTATTATGTCCACGATTACCAATGTATCTTGATTATGCACAAGACACTTTACAAGTACATGGGGTTGACTGGAGAAAATTTTCATGCAACTCTTATCAGAAAGTATATTCTTTCAGTCCACAAGATATACCAGTCAAATATCCTAAAAATTGTAACATACTAGGAATACAAGCTAATCTATGGACAGAGCGTATTGAAACAGAGGACAGACTCGATTATATGCTATTTCCTCGGATAGCAGCGCTAGCTGAAAATGCATGGACAAAAGAAATGAATAAGAATATCAATTCTTTCAATATACGTCTAAAAAAACAATTTGATTTATATAAGAAAGATCATATCTACTATTCAGATCCTTTTACCCCTAAAGAGACTGGAGAACCAGTTAGATAAAATCAACAATCAAAAAAAATGATCAGAGTTAATATTTACACGTTTCTATTTTGTACGATATTCCTTGCAATAGGATGTTATGCTCAACAGGCATCTTATCCCAAATCAAAGATATTACAAAAAAACTTTTCCAACAATCTTAAAGATCAATTAAGAGAACTAGAAAAAGATTCTTTCGTACAATATTTAAACGAATGCCGGGAAGAATGGAAGAACAACCCCTACAGACCAATCTATCACTTTTCTAGTCCGGAAAGTATTTTGCACGATCCTAACGGTTTATGCTATTGGCAGGGGAATTGGCATTTATTTTATCAATATTTGCCCTCTAAAGATTTTAGACAACACTGGGGACATGCAGTCAGTCATGATTTAATTCACTGGAAAGATCTGCCCATAGCTTTATATCCCAGCCCGGAAAACATGTGTTATTCCGGTGCCACCCTAGCCGAAAAAGACAAAGTCATAGCTATGTATTATGGAGTTGACTTAGGAGATATTGTGGCTACATCCAACGATCCGTTATTACTAAACTGGGAAAAGGTAGCAACACCGGCCATTCCAAGAGTAAAATCAGGAGAGACTCTGCCATACTATGTGTTTGCCCCTGCCATTTGGAAAGAAGACAGCATATACTATGCCGTGACGGGAGGACGGACAAATACAGGTCCTGGTAACAAAGCGATGCGATCAACTTCTCTTTTCTCTTCAAAAGACTTAAAAAACTGGAAATACGAACATAACTTCATGAAAAATGAATGTTTCTTACCACCAGGAGAGGATGCTTCATGTCCATACTTTTGGCCAATAGGAAACAGATACATCTTTTTATTTTTTAGCCATACAACCGGTAGCCAGTATTTATTAGGAGACTACGATAAAGAAGAACATTGTTTTTATCCAACATTTCACGGACGTTTCAACTTCATGTCTTTTCTCCCCGGAGGGGTACATGCTCCAAGCGCAACAAGTGATGGCAAAGGAGGAGTTATAGTTATACATAACATGCATACAGGCAAAAAATCTCCCGGCTGGAGAGGTATTACAACACTTCCGAGAAAACTCACATTAGACAAATGTGACACAATCAACATACAACCTTATGGAGATTATAAATCACTCCGTACCCACCATCAACATATAGATAAGACCCATCTACCGGCAAACAAAGAAATCATAATCGATAACATACAGGGAAATGCACTTGAAATCAAAGCTGAGATCAATATAAAATCTTCACCAATGATAGAAATGAATGTTCTACGTTCACCTGATAAAGAGGAATTTACTTCTATCAAATTTTTCAAAGATAGAGGAGTTGACTTAGTCAGAACAAATCCTGCACTGAAAAATCAAAGATGGAGTTTGATTTCACTTGAAACCGCCCACTCTTCCATACTCCCGGATGTAATATCCAGAGCACCAGAACTTGCTCCTGTATATCTTAAGCCGAACGAAACGCTTAAGTTACATATATTTATAGACAAAAGTATTATTGAAATCTTTGTTAATGACAAACAAGTAGTAACAACCCGAGTTTATCCAGGCAAAAAAGAAAGTGTAGGGATTTCTCTAAAATCACAAGGAAGAGATGCTACTCTTATTAGTATGGATGTCTGGCAAATGAAAAGCATATACAAAGAGCTACAGAATGATTTTATAAAATAATACTTGATAAGAATACGTTTTTTGAATATGATTTTTCGCTTTTTCATCAATCCATAAACCAAAGAAAGCATACTTTTGCTTTAAATAATTACTCAATAGAACACAGTTACTATGAAAAATAAGAACCTATCAAACGAAAAAAAAACCTACTACATCTCAATAGCCATTCTAGCCGGAATGTTCTTTATTTTTGGATTTGTATCCTGGGTCAACTCCATACTCATTCCTTATTTCCGTATATCCTGCGAACTTACACATTTCGAATCCTACTTTGTAGCATTTGCTTTCTACATTGCCTATTTTGTGATGGCTGTTCCATCAGGGATACTATTAAAGAAAGTAGGCTTCAAACGAGGAATCATGTATGGCTTTATGTTAACCGCATTAGGAGCCTTCATATTTGTTCCAGCCGCTTTAGCTCGACAATTCGAAATTTTCCTGATCGGTTTGTTCTCCATAGGAACAGGTCTGGCAATCCTGCAAACGGCAGCTAATCCGTACGTAACCATTATTGGTCCGATTGACAGCGCTGCCCGCCGTATCAGTATCATGGGTATATGTAACAAGTTTGCCGGAATTATTTCTCCTCTCATTTTCGCCGCATTGATTCTAAAAGCTGATGACAGCGAACTTTTTGCCCTGATAGAATCGGGTACACTGGACACTATAACCCAAAGTGTTATGCTTGACGAACTGATACAACGTGTCATCGTTCCGTACACTATACTAGGAATACTACTTTTATTAGCGGGTATCGTCATTCGATATTCTGTCTTACCCGAAATTAATACGGATGAACAGAACGCGACAGACGAAAAAGAAAGCGGTCATAGTAATCAGAAAAACATTTTTGGTTTTCCATACCTTATTTTAGGCGCATTGGCTATCTTCTTTCACGTAGGAACACAAGTAATAGCCATTGATACCATCATCAATTATGCCAATTCCATGGGCATGGATCTATTGGAGGCAAAAGCATTTCCCTCATATACTCTGGCATGTACGATGATCGGCTATATATTAGGGATCATCGTAATTCCTAAATATATCTCACAGAAAAACGCACTGATTATATGTACAGTACTAGGATTATTCCTTTCATTCGGAGTTGTATTTGCCGACTTTAATGTAACCCTTTTCGGCCATCAAGCCAATGCCTCCATCTTTTTTCTCAATGCATTAGGCTTCCCAAATGCACTGATTTATGCAGGTATCTGGCCGTTATCCATTCATGGCTTGGGAAAGTTTACCAAAACAGGTTCCTCACTGTTAATCATGGGACTCTGCGGAAATGCAATCCTTCCGTTAGTTTATGGTCATTTTGCTGAAATATACGATTTATGTATCGGCTATTGGGTATTAATCCCCTGCTTCCTTTATCTTGTATTCTTTGCTGTCAAAGGACACAAAATCACTTCATGGAGATAAAAAACAAATGAATAAACCTCAAACAATATAAAATGAAGAGACTAATCATTCTAAACGGACAACTCATCTTTCCTGATCGCATAGATACGGGCAAGGCATTGATTTGCAAAAACGGAAAGATCGAACAAATCCTTGCCGACAAAATGCTTGAGATAAACCCAGACGACCAAATAATAGATGCCAAACAACAATATGTATCTCCTGGTTTTATCGATATGCATGTTCATGGAGGTGGCGGACATGATTTCATGGACGGAACAGTAGAGGCATTTCTAAGAATAGCGGAAGTTCATGCGAAGTATGGAACAACAGCTATGGTGCCTACAACTCTGACCTGCACCGATGAAGAGTTAATGAATACTTTTACTATTTATAAAAAAGCGAAAGTTCTGAATAATAAAGGTGCTAAATTTATAGGTATACATCTTGAAGGTCCTTATTTTTCACCTTCCCAGTGTGGAGCACAAGACCCTAATTATCTTAAAAAACCATGTCCGAAAGAATATAACCATTTTATAAATATCTCACAGGATATTGTACGCTGGAGCGTTGCGCCAGAATTGGAAGGAGCTATCGAAATGGGGGAAGAGTTGCAAAGACAGCATATCCTCCCTTCCATTGCACATACTGACGCAACCTATGAAGAGGTGGAAAAAGCAAACAAAGCCGGATATACTCATATAACTCACTTATATTCGGCCATGTCATCCGTAACACGCAGAAATGCTTTTCGACATGCAGGAGTAGTGGAAGCTGCCTATTTGATTGATGATATAACAGTCGAAATCATCGCTGACGGTATACATCTCCCCAAGCCGCTCCTTCAATTTGTTTATAAATTCAAAGGACCTGACAAAACCGCACTCTGTACCGATGCTATGCGAGGCGCTGGAATGCCAGATGGAGAGTCCATTCTAGGAAGCCTGACTAACGGACAAAAAGTTATTATTGAAGATGGCGTTGCAAAAATGCCGGATCGTTCTGCTTTTGCAGGTAGTGTAGCCACCACTGACCGTTTAGTTAGAACCATGGTACAATTAGCTGGCATCCCCCTCACCGATGCTATCCGCATGATGACACTCACCCCTGCCCGCATTTTACACATTGACGCATCAAAAGGTTCTCTTGAAGCAGGTAAAGATGCTGACATTATCATTTTCGACAATCAAATCAATGTTATTAACACAATATCAGAAGGCCATGTTATCTATAGTAAATGAATCTGAAACCAAAGTATTTCAACAAGAGCTATTAACCATTAAAATTTACCCCACTCTCCAACAAATGGGCAATGAAGCCGCAAAGGAAGTAGCTGACAGAATCTGCAAGCTCTTGGAAGAAAAGGCTGAAATCAATATGATCTTTGCCGCCGCTCCTTCACAAGACGAATTTTTAAATCATCTAATCCATGATAAGCGAATAGATTGGACCAGAATCAACGCCTTCCATATGGATGAATACATAGGTATTCATCCGGACGCGCCACAAAGTTTCGGGCATTTCCTCCGTATTCGTATCTTTGACAAAGTTCCTTTCAAAAAGGTGAACTACCTGAATGGACTCGCAGAGAGTCTTGAAGAGGAATGCAAACGATATGCCGATCTGCTTACTAAATATCCAGTAGACATTGTTTGCCTGGGTATCGGAGAAAACGGACATATTGCTTTCAATGATCCGGATGTAGCCGATTTCAATGATCCCAAACTGGTGAAAATCGTAAAACTTGATCCGGTATGCCGCCAACAGCAAGTTAACGAAAAATGCTTCGAAAGACTAGATTTAGTACCTAAAGAAGCTTTGACACTAACAATACCTGCTTTACTAAAGGCCGAATGGATGTTTTGTATTGTTCCTTTCAAGAATAAAGCTCATGCGGTATATCGAGCCATTTACGGTGAAATTTCAGAAAAATGTCCAGCAAGTATATTGCGAAGAAAAGAAAAATCTTCGCTATATTTGGACACCGAAAGTGCAGAACAGATAAATCTATAACCAATCATGAAAAACAGAATCACTCTTTTCTTTGTATTGCTGATGATCAGTACCAGTATATACGCACAAAAAGTAATGAGAATAGGAATTATCGGTTTGGACACCTCCCATTCTACCGCTTTTACTGAATTGATCAATAGCAGCTCGGACGAAACATTTTCTAAAGATTTCCGGGTAGTAGCCGCCTATCCATATGGTTCTAAAACAATTCAATCCAGTTATGAACGTATTCCCGGATATATTGAAAAAGTAAAGGCACAAGGAGTAGAAATCACCTCTTCCATAGCAGACTTATTGGAAAAAGTGGATTGCGTACTTCTAGAAACGAATGACGGACGGCTTCACTTGGAGCAAGCAATGGAGGTCTTCAAAGCCGGTAAAATCTGCTATATAGACAAGCCTATCGGAGCTACATTAGGAGATGCCATTGCTATCTATGAGATGGCGGAAAAATACAATATACCAATCTTCTCATCCTCTGCCTTGCGGTTTACTCCTCAAAATCAAAAACTACGAAACAGTGAACTAGGGCAAATCTTAGGAGCTGACTGCTATTCTCCACATAAAGTGGAACCCACTCATCCAGATTTCGGTTTTTATGGAATCCATGGAATTGAGGCTCTGTATACAGTCATGGGTACGGGATGCGAATCCGTCAATCGCATGTCTTCCGACAAAGGGGATATTGTAGTGGGACGTTGGAAGGATGGAAGAATCGGCACATTCCGAGGAATCACCAAAGGACCGCAAATTTACGGAGGGACAGCTTTTACCTCGAAAGGCGCAATAGCCGTTGGAGGATATCAGGGATATAAAGTGCTCCTTGAACAAATATTAATATTCTTCCGAACCGGAGTTCCACCTATTTCAAAAGAAGAAACGATTGAAATCTTCACTTTTATGAAAGCCTCTAATATGAGTAAAGAGCAAAATAGCAAGATTATTACACTGAAAGAAGCGTATCAGAAAGGCTGGAAAGATGCACAGAAATTAGTCAAGGTTTATAATAAGAAATAAAAGGATGAAACTCGCATACAACATTAGATTTTTAGTGTTTTTATTGGTGGTTGCCTCATGCTCTTTATCTAAAAGACAGACTACCGATGAAGCAGATATAAGCGGATATCATAAAATAGATCTGATTGTACTCGATCCCGGACATTTCCATGCCAGCCTGCTTCAAAAAGAGACGTTGACAGATGTCAGTGACACCATCCGGATATATGCCCCCGAAGGAACAGGCGTCAATCAATATCTGGAAAGCATTGATTCTTATAACCAGCGGGCAGAATCTCCTACGACATGGAAAAAACAAGTATATACCGGAGATGACTATCTCCAGAAAATGCTTGCCGATCATAAAGGTAATGTAGTAGTATTGGCTGGAAACAATCAGAAAAAGACGCGCTATATCATGGAGTCTATCAAAGCCGGATATCATGTCCTTGCCGATAAGCCACTGGCTATCAATCTACAGGATTTCAAGTTATTGACAGAAGCCTATCAACTCGCCCAAAAAAAGAATCTTCTTTTATACGATCTGATGACGGAACGATATGATATCCTCAATATCATAGAAAAAGAGCTTTTGCATCAGACGGAATTATTCGGAAATTTACAAAAAGGTTCACCGGACAATCCATCTGTCATAATGGAAAGCGTACATCATTTTTTCAAGACTGTTTCCGGCAAACCATTAATTCGCCCGGCATGGTATTATGATGTAGAGCAACAAGGAGAAGGCATTGCAGATGTTACAACACATCTGATCGACCTCATCAACTGGCAATGTTTTCCTGATGAAACGATTCATTATCTATCGGATGTCACTGTGAATGCCGCCAAACACTGGCCAACTCCAATTACATTAGCAGAGTTCAGTCAATCGACACAAATCGATTCTTTTCCCGCTTATCTTAACCGATACATAAAAAACGATGTATTGGAGGTGATGGCAAACGGAAGTCTCAACTATACCGTTAAAGGGATTTGTATAGGAATGAAAGTCACATGGAATTATACTCCACCCACCAACGGAGGAGATACATTTACTTCCATAAAGAAAGGAAGTAAAGCCACTTTAAAAATCGTTCAGGATAAAAAAAATGGATTTGTAAAAGAGCTATATATACAGAAAGAATCGGACATTGACAATCGGACATTTGAAGCTCAATTGCAAAAAACAGTGGAACAGCTTCAAATAACTTATCCGTTCTTATCTGTCAAAAACAAAAAGAATGGAACTTATCTGATTGACATACCACAGGAAAAACGATTAGGACACGAAGAACATTTCAGCAAAGTGGCAAAGGCTTTCCTGCATTATGTACACAATCAGGATACGCCGAAATGGGAAAATGAAAATACACTAGCTAAATATTACATTACTACTACTGCTGTAGAAATGGCAAAGAAAGGAAACAAATAAACAAAACAATAGGTGTTAGAAACAAGATGCAAATATTATGAAAATGAAGCCATGTTTCATGGCTTCATTCCTCATATCATGGGGACCCGATTCGATATCCTGCTCATTCATTCCGATATCGACCGATTGAATACACTTTGGGCAGATATCACCTATGAGCTGGAGCGATTGAATAAAATATTAAATCGTTTTGATCCTCATAGTGAAGTTTCCAAGATTAATAATCATGCTTCTCAAAGCAAGATTCAAATCAGCAAAGAGATGGAATCAATCTTACAGCTTTGCTCATACTATTATGAGACCACTTCACACTTATTCGACATTACATTAAAAAACTTCTCCAGAATACAACTTCATGAATATTCATGCATCTCCTTTATATCTCCTGATATTTCACTTGATTTTGGAGGTTTTGCCAAAGGATATGCTTTGAAAAAAATAAGAGAATTCATTGAACAGGAGAATATTAGTGATGCATTTGCTAATTTTGGAAACAGTTCGATCCTGGGTATGGGACATCATCCTTATGGAGATTGTTGGAAAGTCAGTTTTCTGAACCCGTACAATCAGTCTCTTCTAAAAGAATTCGATCTGCAGGATACAACATTATCCACTTCCGGTAATACGTTACAATATACCGGACACATTATGAATCCGCTTACAGGCATATTTAATGAACAACGAAAAGCAAGTTCTATCCTGTCCCCCGACCCGTTGGAAGCCGAAGTTCTTAGTACGGTCTGGATGATTGCCAATGAACAGGAACAAAAAAAGATTTCAGAAAAGTTCAATAATATACAAGCAACCCTATACAATTTATGATATGAAAGAACATAAAGAAAAAGGAGTAGACTTAGGACTCAGACAATTCATCAAAAGCCTGGGATACGTTGCCGGAGGAACCGCATTATTGGCGACCACCCCTTGGCTGACTTCCTGTACTCCGGAGAAACTACAAGAGATCAAGCATGAGAAAGCACGAATCGCTTTGATTGGTACCGGGTCCAGAGGACAATACCACATCCATAACCTCAAAGAAATACCTCATGCACAAATTGTTGCCGTATGTGATAATTATGCACCCAATCTTCAACAAGCATTGGAACTTTGTCCGGATGCAAAGTCATATACGGATTACCGCAAACTACTGGAATCGAAAGACATCGATGGAGTCATCATATCCACACCACTAAACTGGCATGCACCTATTGTATTGGACGCATTAGCTGTCGGCAAACATGTCTTTTGCGAGAAAGCAATGGCACGTACTCTTGACGAGTGCAAAGCTATCTATGACACTTACAACCAGTCAGACAAGGTTCTCTACTTTTGTATGCAGCGAATGTATGACGAGAAGTACATCAAGGGAATGCAGATGATCCATTCCGGTCTCATCGGAGATGTGGTAGGTCTTCGCTGTCACTGGTTCCGTAATGCAGACTGGCGTCGTCCGGTTCCTTCACCAGAGCTGGAACGCAAGATTAACTGGAGATTATACAAAGAGAGCTCCGGAGGATTAATGACGGAATTAGCATGCCATCAGTTGGAAGTTTGTAACTGGGCAGCCAAGAAAATGCCGGAATCCATTATGGGAATGGGTGACATTGTATACTGGAAAGATGGACGAGAGGTTTATGATAGCGTCAATGTCACTTACAGATACTCGGATGGAGTTAAGATTGCATACGAATCATTGATTTCCAATAAGTTCAACGGAATGGAAGACCAAATTCTGGGAAGTAAAGGAACCGTGGAAATGGCAAAAGGTATTTATTATCTGGAAGAAGATCATTTAACTTCGGGTATCCGGCAACTGATTGACCAGGTAAAAGACAAGGTCTTTGCCGCTATCCCGACAGCAGGTCCTAGTTGGAGACCAGAAACAAAAATGGAGTATACACCACACTTTATCATTGATGGAGATATCCACGTAAACAGTGGATTGAGTATGATCGGAGCAGACAAAGACGGTTCGGACATTATCCTGTCCTCTTTCTGCCAGTCATGTATCACCGGAGAGAAAGCACAGAATATAGTTGAAGAAGCATATTGTTCAACGGTTCTTTGTTTACTTGGAAATCAGGCCATGGAAAAACAACGCCACATATTCTTTCCTGACGAATATAAAATACCTTATATGAAATTCTAAACCATGAAAGATATTATCATCACATCCCAAAAGCTGAAACGAGAAAGAAATATCTATCTTCTAAGTTTCATACTTGCGTTTATCGTCAATGTTATTGCAATCATTGTCTATTCCCGACCATGGATCGAAGTAATTTCTCAAATCGGATATGTGATTGTCATCAGCATTTTCATTTATTTCATCCTATGGATTCCCCGGGGAATTCTTAGCATCCTGATCCGTCTTTTCCGAAGAAAAAAATAAGAAATTTACGTTTTTTGAGGGAGAATTGACGGAAATACTCATTCACATATCCTAATAACAACCTAATTTTGGAGAAAAATAGATACTATGACAACAAGAAGAGATTTCATCAAAAAAACAGTAGCAGGTACAGCTGCACTTTCTTTAGGAAGCATACTTCCAGGGTTTGGTTCCAGCCGATATCAAGATATTCTGGGAGCTAATGAGAAAATACGTATCGGAGTTATTGGCGTAAATTCCAGAGGCAGTGCTCTCGCGCAAGGATTTGCCAAACAACCCGATTGTGAAGTAACTTACATTTGCGATGTAGACTCAAGAGCACTTGAAAAATGCCAAGCTGCGATTCACAAACTGACCGGACGGACTCCAAAAGGAGAAAAAGACATACGCAAAATGTTAGAATCCAATGAGTTTGAGGCAGTAGTAATCGCCACTCCGGACCATTGGCATGCTAAGGCAGCCATTATGGCTATGCAAGCCGGCAAACACGTTTATCTGGAAAAACCAACCAGCCACAATCCGGCAGAAAATGAAATGTTGGTTAGAGCCACTTTAAAATACAATCGAATCGTTCAGGTTGGCAATCAACGCAGATCATTCCCGAATGTAATCAAAGCGATGGAGGAAATCAAGTCCGGCACCATCGGAAAAGTGAGATATGCCAAATCATGGTATGTCAACAACCGTCCTTCTATCGGAACAGGTAAAGTCATTCCCGTACCGGATTATCTGGACTGGGATTTGTGGCAAGGCCCTGCCCCTCGTGTACCCGATTTCAAGGATAACTTCATTCATTACAACTGGCACTGGTTCTGGAACTGGGGAACTGGAGAAGCTTTAAATAACGGTACTCACTTTGTCGACATGCTTCGCTGGGGACTAGGTGTGGATTATCCAACCAAAGTAGATTCAATCGGAGGACGTTATCGTTTTCAGGATGATTGGCAGACGCCGGATACACAGCTTATCACTTTCCAGTTTGGCGACGAAGCATCTTTCTCCTGGGAGGGACGTAGTTGCAATACGATGCCGGTAGACGGATATGGAGTCGGTACTGCATTCTATGGAGATACGGGCACTCTTTTTATTGGTGGTGGTAACGAATATAAGATAGCAGATATCAAAGGCAAAACGATCAAGGAGGTAAAGAGTGATTTGAAGTTTGAAACCGGAAATCTCCTGAATCCTTCAGAAAAGCTGGACTCTTTCCACTTCCGGAACTGGTTTGATGCTATCCGCAAAGGTACTAAGTTAAACTCCGGAATTGTAGATGCCTGTATCAGTACCCAGCTAGTACAATTGGGTAATATCGCTCAGCGCGTCGGTCATTCATTACAAATCGATCCGGGAAGCGGCCGTATTCTCAACGATTTGGAGGCTAATAAGCTCTGGGGAAGAGAGTATGAAAAAGGATGGGAAATACGAGTTTAATTCAGCTTATTCCTCTCACTTTTAATAAGTTATTTAGAGATATGGTGTTCAAATACCATATCTCTTTCTGTTATACAAGTAGCCCCCCTGCAGTCGCTACAGCCTCATTCAAAGGAACCACCCCACAAAAAGAGCAAAGAAACTCCCCAACTGTTCTTTAAAAGTGCGAAGAGCCAATTCTATATGCTTCTCAACGGTACGAATAGAAATACCGAGTTTATCAGCAATCTCTTGGTTAGTCAGGGATTTGAAACGGCTAAGACAAAACACACTCCTACGTTTAGGCGGCATCGTATCAATCACACTTTGTACTGCTTCACGCAATTCACGATAGTCTGTAGTTGGCTCATCCGTACTTGAAGATTGCTCCAATGTCATCATGTCTTCCGTTAACACAACATGGGTATTGTATTTGGCCCGAAGATAATTGAAAACCTCCCGTTTGGAAAGTACATAAATATAGTTCTTGATTGACATCGTTTCATCCAAAGCTTCACGATGTATCCAGATCTTCATAAATACATTCTGGATAATATCTTCTGCTGCCCCTGCATCCTTCAGCATACCTCTGGCAAAAGCAAAAAAGGTGGGATAATAACGATGAAACAGGGTCTCATAGCTCCCTATATCCCCTTCTCTCAACTGCCGTAACAACAGTTGTTCTTCAGTAACAGAAGATAAATCAGTTTTATTCATCGTTTATTCCGAAAAAGATTTCTAGGCAACAAAGCTATAAATAATATAGAAGATATACCAAACCCTATTTAAAATCACATCATATTGTAATATGTAAGGGAGGAGTAAACAGGAAATAGTATGCTTCTGATGACAAAACTATGAAATTAATATGAAAAATTCAAGTCTTATTGAAAATAGTGATGATTAAAAAAAAAGTTCAAATCCGATTACGTACCCCCTCCAAGTGATGTGTTCTTCATTATAGAAACGAGTTATAAATAGCGCGCTATTAACCATTGAATCAAATTATTTAAAAAACATGAGAAATTTTCTACTTTTATTCTTGCTACTCATGCCTGTGATTGGCAGTTGCACCGATGACTATGATGACTCGGCTGCCTGGAAGGACATTGATGGAATCTACAAAGATCTCGATCAACTGAAAGAGAAGCTAAACAGTTTGCAACTACAAGCGAATGCGTTGAGCCAAATTGTGAAAGGAGGAGCAATCACCTCTGTCACAGAAGCTGCTAATGGCGGTTATGTCATTTCTTATAAAGGAAGTGACAATGTAGAGCATAGCTTCACCATCGCTACCACCGATCAAATGGTTTCCAGTCCGATTATCGGAATACAAGAAGAAGCCGGAACTTATTACTGGACTACTACCACCAAAGGACAAACAACTTTCCTGTTGGATACCAACAAACAAAAAATCCCAGTATCGGGTAGCGCTCCTCAAATACGAGTGGATGAGAATGGATATTGGGTTATCAATGGCCAGCAGATTCTCGACAGTAACCAAAAGCCGATTAAGGCCGAAGGTAAAACGGCTTCACTGATTACTAAAGTGGAAATGAACGATAACGGAACTGCCTCAATAACACTAGGCAACGGAGAAATTCTATCGGTCAGTACCTTTACGCTATTTAATGTAGAATTTAAAAATGCAGGTCAACCTGCCATTTCTCCTATTATTATAGAGGAAGGAACGAAAAGCCTTACCTTAAATTATAATATTATCGGGAAAAAGGCAGCACAAACACTGGTGCTCATCACACGTAGCGACGATGGAGTAGAAGTCAAGTTGAATAGCAGCAATAAAACACTGGCTGTTACCTTTACCGATGATTTTGAAGAGGGAGTAACCATGATTATGCTCTATGATACTGAAGATAATGTATTAATCAAGCCGGTACGCTTTACTCTACCAATCGTCGAAAACGGAGGCATTGCTACTGCAACAGACTTTAAAGCATTTATAGATGCGGTCACGAATGGAGGTAGTTTACGTAAATTCAAAGACACAGAAGGAAACGTAATCCTACTGAATGATATCGATATGAAAGATATTACACTGACGAGCGGTGTAGGAAGTAAAGTTACAAGTAATACTACCAGTGCTAATACAAAAGTAGTTTATACAATCGGCGAGCAAACCTTCAACGGGGTATTTGACGGTAAAGGACATTCAATTAACAACCTAACTTGTACGTATAATCTTGAAGACGGCAATATCGCCCACGGATTATTTAATTCACTCGGCAGTTCGGGAATTATCAGAAATTTAGTGGTTTCCGGTAATGCCACCATTACAGGTAAAGCTCCGCAAGGGGCAGCTATTGGCGGATTGGTAGGCTATTGTGAAGGAAGCATACTGGCATGCACCAATAAAATAAACTTATCCTTTGAAGGAACAAACGCCGCTAATATCGGTGTTCGAATGGGAGGTTTGGCTGGTGTACTGTATGGAAATAAAATAGGCGACACAACACAAACAAATGGCTGTATAAATGAAGGCAACCTGACTTGCGGCAATATTGTCAACACGGGCTCCGGGGCCTATTCCGCTTTCAACCAGGGAGGAATTGCGGGATATATAGAAATTGATGAAGCCTATATCGGATATGCAATCAACAAAGGAAATATCAGTGCACCTTCCGGACGTGGCGGAGGAATCGTAGGAACTTTACAGGAAGGAACGATTGAAAACAGCACTAACGAAGGACTTATTCAGGATGACGTGAACGATGTATTTGCCTCAAACTCCAAACGATATAATGTGAAACGTATCGGAGGACTTGCAGGGGGAATCAACACAGATAAATACCTCAAGAATTGTATTAACAACGGAAACGTCTACTCTCAAAATGGAAGTCGTGCAGGCGGATTCGTCGGACACAACGCCGGATTTGTTCAATCATGTACAAACAACGGAATCATTCTGTCGGATGCAACCGCAGACGGAGCCAACAAACATGGAGCCGGATGGGCTTGTGGCTATAGCGGTACAAAAACTGGCACAGACTATATCACAGACTGCCACATCGGAGGCAAAATCGGAGATTACAGTGTTTACAAGAACAATCCGGAAGATGCTCCGGTTGCCACTTACAGCAATGCCGTCCGCCACGGAGCTTTCTCCAAAGAAGCTAATAACTTCTCTAATCAGGATGAAGCATACTATGACTGGCAGGTGACCGAAGACCGCGAATTGGCATCGGGTATCGTATACAAACACTATTCTTTCACCAATTTCAATCAGAATATCTATGCTATCGAGATTGATATGAACAATCCGAAAGTGACGTTCGAAACAGTCATGGCAGATGAGATCTGCCCGAATCCTAATGGTAACAACAACTCTAATAATGGTAAAATTCTTCGCGAAACATTGTCAGAGACTTGTGTCAGACGAAGAGGAGAAGGAAGAAATATCGTCGTAGGTATCAATACCGGCTTTTTCAATTCTCACGACGGCTTCCCCAGAGGAATGCATATTGAAGAAGGAGAACCTGTATTCGTCAATAATCCGTATGTGCGTTCCACTTTGACCAATCATGTCTGGGGATTCACCTTCTTTGATAACCGTTCCATCAGTTTCGAAAAGAGAGACTTTACTGGTAAATTGAAAGTCGGAACCAAAGAATATGAATATTATTCAGTCAATGACACCATTGTCCGCTTGAATGGCAAGCCATCATACGATGCAAATTTATATACTTTCAGATATGTGAAAGAGCCTCATCCGGGGTTGACCAACCCAATAGGAACCAAAGCTTTGTTTATCATAGGCAAAAATAACCAACCATTGAAGGTTAATTCCGGTGATTTTGAAGCTACAATTACCCAAATCATTGACGGGCGAAGCACTACTGTAGAAGCTCCATACGTAATAGATAAAAATGAATGGGTATTGCAAGTGACAGGTGACAAAGCCAATGAACTGGCTCAAAGTCTGAAAACAGGAGATAAAGTACAAATTAGTGCCGAACTTAAAATAGGTAGTTCTACCGATCCGATTAAAGTACATAATTCCAGCATGTATCGCTACGTATACAATGGTATATACTCCGCTCCTCCCAAGAAAGAAGATGCAGAGACAATCAACCCGACTACTAATCTTGGAATGACACAAGATAAATCGAAGGTAATTATATTCTGTGTAGACGGAAGAACAGATAACGACAGAGGACTTGATTTTTATGAAGCTTATCGTGTCTGCAAAAAGTTGGGGTTATATGATGTAATCCGTTTCGATGGAGGAGGTTCTACGGTAATGTGGACTTATGAAAATGGTATCGGAAATGTAATCAATCATGTGTCGGATGCGAATGGTGAAAGAAGCTGCATGAACTATCTGCATGTCAGAGTACTTGAATAATGAATCAAACGAATGTTAATCACTGAATATATGAAAAAGTTTATAAGTATATCATTATTTATATCTGCCTGCTTTCTAGGAAGTTGTAGTTCTTACGACGACGAACGAATTTGGCAGGACCTCAACGAAATAGAAAAAACGATTGGAGATTATGAAGCTCAAACCGAAACATTGACTGCACAAATGGCCTCACTGTCCAAAGTGCTCGGAAGTTCGTTTATCACTTTAATCAGTCAGGATGCTGATGGTAACTACATAATATCTTACAGCGACGGTGGTGGGGAAACCCACACCGTTACCATCGCCACCCAAGGAGATGTTATCAAATTCCCAATCATCACAGCAAAGCAAGATAGTGACGGTAAATTCTACTGGGCACAGACTACTGATAAGGGGAAGACTTACACATTCATCCTTGACGGTGACGGAAAGAAATTCCCGATTGGCGGAACGATGCCTGACGTTAAAATAAACGAGAATGGTTACTGGAGTGTGAACGGTAGTAGTACCGGTGTATTGGCTAATGATTTAAGTAATATGTTATTCAAATCAGCCTATATCGATGATAAAACAGGAGAAGCCGTATTTATTCTGGCAGACGGCCAGGAATTGCGGATGAGTTTGCAGGAAGCACTCGGCATCCGCTTCAACAGTCCGGTATACAACGCAGTAACAGACTATACCACTCCCGTAAGTATCCCATACGAAATATATGGTACACAGTCGGAAAATGCATATGTAGACTTGTTTACTGCCTACAATATGGAAGTCAAAATAGACAAGATCTCTTCCACCCTTATCGCCACCATGAAAGAAGGGGCAACTGAAGGGAATATCCTGTTACTGGCAAGTGCTGGTAATAATACCGTATTGAAACCGATATACTTCACATATGGTACTGCTATTCTGGACGAACCAATATATCAAGGTCATGTAGGACCTATCCAACTTAAAGGTACACAAATGAATATTGAGATGCAAATATCTGCGAACATATCCTATCAAGTCAATACAGAAAATGAGTGGATCACCTACAACGGGACCCGCGCACTGGTTACAACCACACACGCTTTCACCATTCTGGCCAATGAAACAGGCGACGAACGTACCGGAAAAATAACATTCTCCAACTCGCTGTATAATATTTCTTCAAGCATTGATGTGATACAGGAAGCAAAAGAAGTGGAAGCTAAGGGAGGAATCAGTACGGCCACTGATTTGGTTAACTTTGCGAAAGCCGTTAATAATGGAACAAATACTTCCCGTTGGCAGAATGATGCCGGAGAAGTAGTTTTGCTGAATGACATTGATATGTCATCCGTGACCAGCTGGACACCGATAGGCGACATAGATGCTTCCAACTATACAACTGCCGAACCTTACGTTTCCGTACATCCGTTTACCGGAACCTTCAACGGACAAGGTTACGCCATCAAGAATCTGAATTGCAGTGCAGATATAACGAACGGAGGGCTGGCATACGGCCTGTTCGGTTCAATAGAAAACGCAACGGTCAAGAATTTGGCTTTAGGAGATGCTGGTACCGCTACTATTTGGATCATGAGTGGAACAGCACCTAAATATACTGTTATCGCTCCTCTTGTTTGCTTCGCCAAAAATTCAGTAATAGAGGGCTGTACTAACTATTATAATATCGACTTCACAGCCGATAATAAATCTGGAGAATTTAACGCACTTTCCGGTCTGGTAGGTGCTATTATAAATACGACGATCGGAGGAGAATCCAAAGCACAAGGTTGTGCCAACAGAGGATTTGTCCGCACAGGACACATCAGTAATACAGGCAATGGAGGTACGGGCATGCAGACTGCCGGAATCTGCGCCTTCATGGCTAAAGCAGAAGGTGGCAAACTGAATTACTGTACTAACTATGGTGATATTAGTTGTCCGAGTGGAAGAACAGGCGGAATTGTAGCAACACTGATGTATGGCAACATTTACAACTGCGACAATAGAGGAACCATCGAAGATGATAAGGTAGGACAATTCGAAGGTAAAGAAGCGAGCATAACCTACAATTACAAACGTATGGGTGGAATTGTGGGAGGTACGGATGACCTGAAAACGAAACCAGAATGTACAGTAGAGTCCTGCACAAATTATGGAAATGTCATGACTCACCTAAGTGTCCGCACCGGAGGTATCATCGGTCACTCCAACATACAGATTATCGGCTGTGTAAACAAAGGGGCTGTTCTGGGAGATGTATTTACCGAAGGAAATGGAACCAACAGACATGGTCCGGGGTGGTTATGTGGTTATTCGGGTGCTTCTACCGCAACCTGGACTAATTGCAAAGCTTGTGTATGCGGAGGTTATGTCGGTGATTACAGCAAGTATAAGGACGATCCCACTTCTGCACCGGATGCCACCAACGAGAATGCATTCTGCCATGCAAACCAGAATTTCGATCCCAGTATTAATTTCTAAAAGACACAAGATATGAAAAGAATATATTTTTTCTGTTCGTTGCTTCTTTCCCTCCTGCTAACCAGTTGTGGGGATTATGACGACTCCGCGATTCAGAATAAGCTCAATGATTTCAAAGAACGAATAACTGCTCTTCAAACAAAAGCGAATAAACTCAACGAAGATATTTCAAAGCTGAGCTATCTGACGGAAGGAAATGTTATCACCTCCGTTACCCGGAACTCGGATGGACAATATGTCATTACCTACAAAGATAGCAATAATGAAGAAAAAGCAGTCGTCGTAGCAACCCAGGAAGATGTAATAGAAGCTCCGATACTAGGTGTACGCCTCAGCGATGATGACCAATTGTATTATTGGACTACAACCATTGACAATGAAACAAACTGGCTCACTGATGATGCCGGGAAAAAAGTCCCAGTCTGCGGCTATACCCCCGAAATGGGGGTAAACGCCGACGGTTACTGGACAGTCAACGGTGAAGTCCTTAAAGATAGCAAAGGCACTCCTATTACAGCTACCACCGACGCGACTGCCATTTTTAAGAGTATATCCAAAACTGACGATGGATATCTCAATATCACATTGGGCAACGGAGAAACCCTTACATTGGAAGTATTCAACTCACTGAATCTCAAGTTGAAAGCTGAAGCGGTTACCAAGGTGACTGACCTTTCCAGTCCTCTGAAAATTGAATATGAAGTGACGGGAACATCAGCAGGAGACGCGATAATTACTATTGCTCAGGCAGTAAACGTTAAAGCAACACTCGACAAAGAGACTCATACTCTTACAGTGACATTCGAGAATGATTTTGACGAAGGCCATGTCATCATCACAGCCTACGATCTTCAACATCTTGTGCTTCGCCCTCTTTTATTCAAAAAGAATTAATCCTTAAAATGATATGAATATGAAAAAAAGAATTTTATTCGCCGGACTTCTGCTCTTGCTGACTCTAAGCACTTTTGCAGCTACTCCTGTCACTTCGGGCAAGACACATGCGCAAAAGATAGTAGAAGCCATCCACAACCCGAAAACAGACTATGTAGTAGTAGTGTCTCACCGGGGAGACTGGAGGGATTACCCGGAAAACTCGATCCCCGCCATTGAATCAATTATCCGAATGGGAGTTGATGTTATGGAACTGGATCTGAAGCTAACAGCCGACAGTGTACTTGTCCTCTGCCACGACGGTACCATTGACCGGACTACTACAGGAAAAGGCAGAGTCAGCGACGTACCTTACGATTATATCAAAAACTGTTTCCTGAAAACTGGACATAACTGCCCTACCAAATACAAGATGCCGACTTTAAAAGAAGCATTGGCTGTTTGCAAAGACCGTATAGTGGTTAATATAGACCAAGGGTATCAATATTATGATTTAGTGATGGCTATTACAGAAGAACTGGGAGTCACAGAACAAATCCTGATTAAAGGCAAAAAACCGGTAGATTTTGTAGATGCACAGACAAAGAAGTATAAGCATGCTATGATGTACATGCCCATTATTGATATTAACAAACCAAGCGGACAGGAATTATTCCGCCAATATATGGACAAGAAAATCGTCCCTTTGGCTTATGAAGTATGCTGGCAACAAGAAACTCCAGAAGTAAGAAAATGTATGAAGGATATCCTTGCCCAAGGTTCCAAAATCTGGGTAAACACCCTTTGGCCCTCGCTCTGCGGAGGTGAAGAAGCTGGTATATACGATGACTACGCTTTTGAACACGGGGCAGAAGTTTACCAAAAGGTGCTAGATTTCGGTACATCCATCATACAAACCGACCGACCAGAGTTATTAATCAGCTACCTGAAGAAAATCGGACGCCACGATTAGCCTCTCGAAGTTATTACTCTATTTATCAGATAAAGAAACATGAGAAATTTTATATTGCTCCTTCTGACTTCACTATATTAAATAAAAACAAGTGCTTATGAATATGAGATCAGATTAAGAATACGAATCTATCCCCAATAGAATATCTTATTCGGAAATAATCAACATAATATACTCACAGATAAAGAAAAAAAATGCATTTTTGTACTTTAAACAAATACGCTATGAAGATAACTAACGACATATTAAAAGATTATTTCTACGATAAGTGTTCTCACGAGGAAGAAATAGAAATCCAAAAGTGGTTGACAGAAAATGACAATAACCTGATGGACCAGAGTTTCCGTGAGATTATCTCTGAAATTCAAATAGAGGACCGTGAGTTATCTCAAAAAGCCTTTCAGAAATTTCAAAAAGCTATTCAACCCAAACAGGTTCGCATACTACGCCCAAGGCTTCAGCACTCAATCCGCTGGATGCAGCGTGTAGCAGCCGTCCTTTTTATACCACTTTTGTTTTTAGCCGGATATTTACTTCTTGACAAGAAGGCAAATACACACTGGAATGATATCACCGTACCACACGGTATGCATCAAACACTCACTCTTTCGGATGGAACGAAGCTCCACGTCAATTCAGGCACGCGGGTTATTTATCCTTCCGACTTCACAGAAGATAAAAGAGAAATCTTTGTCAGTGGAGAACTCTTTGCCGATGTGGCAAAGGACCCGGACAAGCCTTTTATCATTTCTGCCGGTGACGTCCATGTGCAGGTACTGGGTACAAAGTTCAATCTCCGTGCCTACGAGAATATTGAGACGGTAGAAGTCGCACTCGTAGAAGGTTCGGTACTGTTCAAAACTCCGACTCATCCTAATGAGATTCTGAAAAAAGGAGAAATGATCCAGTACAACCGTGCCTCACAGAAAATTGTTCGTGAAACATTCCTTGCCAATCTGTACAAGTGTCCGTCAAAAAGCGAAGGATTCTATTTCAGTAATCTTCCCCTTAGTGATATTGTGAAGGAACTGGAATATTATTTCGATACCAGAATCATCATATTAGATCAAAAGTTAAGCGACAACACGTACATTGCTTATTTCACTAACGGGGAAACTCTTGACGAGATTTTATCCAATCTCAATACAGACGGACAAATGTCCATAACCCGGAGTCAGGAAGTAATCATGATTACTTCTGCAACTCCATAAATTTAGCAGTAGTATAACCTGATATGAAGCAAACTAATATTTATAAAAAATATATATCGACAATCTGGTTTGCTTGTGTGATGATATTTTTCTCTCAACCTATTCTAGCACAAGACATAACCTTACAATTAAAGAATGTTACTGTAAAAGAAGCGATAGAAGCTTTACATAAGACCAAGAATTATTCAGTTGTAATCAATTCTTCCGAGATCAACATGAGTAAGAAGGTGTCAATCAATGCCAATAATGCGCCTATCAAGGTCGTTTTGGATCTGATATTCGTGGGACAGAATGTTAGCTATACCATCAACGGACATAGCATCATCATCAGTAAAAAGTCCGATACCAGCCAGCAAAAGTCCGATGAGAAAAAGAAGCAGACAATCACTGGGGTTGTCTATGACGAAGAAGGAAATCCCGTTATCGGTGCTTCGGTGATGAACAAAGAAACCGCACAGGGAGCAATTACCGACTTGGATGGAAAGTTTTCCCTGGAGACTTCCATTCCTTCGACTATTGATATTTCGTATGTAGGCTATGAGGTAGCGACAGTTCATGTAAAAGACGGTCAGACTAAGACAATCCGTCTGGTACCTTCCAGTCTGATGATTGACGAAGTAGTTGTAGTGGGCTATGGTAGCCAACGCAAAAGTAATCTGACAGGTGCTGTATCCACCATTTCAAGCAAAGAACTGAACAACCGCCCGGTAGTATCTGCCGCCAATGCATTACAAGGAGCCGATCCGTCTGTAAATCTGACTTTCGGCACCGGTTCTCCCGAGTCCGGCTATTCATTAAACATTCGCGGAGGGATCTCTGTCAATGGCGGTACGCCATTAGTACTTTGCGACGGTGTAGAAGTTCCGCTGAACCAAGTCAATGCAAATGACATCGAGTCGATTTCCGTATTGAAAGATGCATCTTCATGTGCCATTTATGGAGCAAAGGCCTCTGCAGGTGTGGTACTTATCACCACCAAATCGGGAAGTGCTGCAACAAAAGGAAAAGCCAAAATCAGCTACAACGGTCGATTTGGATGGACACAGAACACGACTTCCACTGATTTTATCCGTACCGGATACGATTATGTCACTTTCGCCAACAAGTTCTACCATGCATACAATGGCGTGAATATGTACTTGTACGAAGATGAAGAGCTCCAGAAACTCTATGACCGCCGGAATGATATGACTGAGAATCCGGAACGTCCATGGGTGGAAATCGGAGAAGACGGGAAATATTATTATTATGGAAATACGGACTGGTATGGATACTTCTACAATCGTACCCGCCCACAGATGGAACACAATGTCTCTATCACCGGAGGTGGCGAAAAGGTGAATTACTATATCAGTGGACGTTACTACCAGCAATATGGTATGTTCAACATCGACAAAGACCTTTATAAGGATTATTCATTCCGTGCCAAAATGGATGCTCAACTAAACAAATGGATCAAATGGTCGACAAATATCGGACTGGATAATAACAATTACAATTATAACGGTACTTCCAACTACGCAATGACTATTGCCCGCCTGGAATCAAATATCAGTCCCTCATTCGTCCCCTTCAATCCGGATGGAACGATTGTGCAATATACTAACCAACTTTATGCCAACTCTCCCTTGGGAGCCGGTGACGGCGGATACCTAACGTCACGAAGAGGTCATAACAGCAAATCCAGAACACTCTTGTCCGTTGTCAATCAGATTGACATTACGTTACTACAGGGACTGACTCTGACCGCCAACTACAGTTACCAACAAAGAAAGCAATTGTACCGTTATCGCAACAATTCATTTGAGTATTCACGCAGTCAGGGAGTGACGCAAACTTTCACTTCCGGAAGTATCTTTAATAATTATGAGGAAGACGAATCTTTCCCTGTTACTCACATGTTGAACTATTATGCAACATTTGAACATTCATGGGCAAAGAAACACAATCTTAAAATAGTGGCAGGTAGCCAGTATGAGACTTACCGCAATGTCAACAAAAACACTTCTATGACTAACCTGTCCAATGATAACCTCGACTCCTTCTCGGCAGTAACTCCTGAAAGTGTACTCACCGTATCACAAGATATCAGCGCCTATAAAACGCTTGGTTTCTTCGGCCGTATCAATTATGATTACATGGGTAAATACCTGCTCGAAGTATCCTGTCGTGCCGATGGTTCTTCCCGGTTCGCAGAAGGAGACAGATGGGGAGTTTTCCCTTCAGTATCTGCCGGATGGAGAATCTCCGAAGAGAACTTTTTCAAACCGGTAAGCGACTGGTGGAGCAGCCTGAAGTTACGCGCATCTGTCGGTAGCCTGGGGAACCAGCAGGTAGATTATTACGCTTATCTGCAGACAATCACTTCGGACAATCAGTTCAGCTATACTTTCGACGGAGAAGGCAAAGCATATTACGCAAAGATTTCCAACCCGATTTCTTCCGGACTGACTTGGGAAACCGTTACAACCTACAATGTCGGATTGGATATGTCATTCCTTAGAAACCGTTTAAGTATGAGTGCCGACTATTACGTTCGTAAAACAACAGATATGCTAACTACTTCATTGACGTTACCGGATGTATACGGTGCTTCCACCCCAAAAGCCAACTGTGCCGACTTACGGACAAACGGATGGGAATTATCCGTTTCATGGAACGACTCGTTCAAAGTGGCCAACAAACCTTTCAGGTATGGAATACAAGCTACATTGGGAGATTACCAACGGACAATCACCAAATACAATAATCCGGACAAACTGATCTCCGACCATTATGTAGGCAAGAAGATGGGAGAAATCTGGGGATACCATGTAGACGGATTGTTCAAAACAGATAAGGAAGCAGCAGAATATCAGGCAAAGATCAATGACAAAGCCGTGAACGGACGTGTTTATAGCAGTAAGGTCGACGGTTATCTGCGTGCCGGTGACGTACGCTTTGCCGACTTAAACGGTGACAATGTGATTGGGGCCGGAGCTGGAACAGTAGACGATCCAGGTGATAAACGAATCATTGGAAACACAACTCCCAGATACAGTTATTCTTTCCGTCTGGATGCGAGCTGGAACGGTTTCGACGTATCCGCTTTCTTCCAGGGAATTGGTAAAAGAGACTGGTACCCATCTTATAGTACCACCTCACAGGGAGCAAATTCATTCTGGGGACCATATTCTTTCCCTTCTACCTCATTTGTAGAAAAATCACTTCCGGAAGACTGCTGGACAGAAGACAACAGAAATGCTTTCTTCCCACGTATCAGAGGTTATCAATCCTATTCAGGCGGTTCACTCGGCACCGTAAACGACCGATATATACAGAATATCGCTTATCTGCGTTTCAAGAATCTCTCTATTGGATATACACTGCCTATCAGTAAACGTATTTTTGAAAAGGTTCGTGTTTACGTATCGGGAGAAAATCTATACTATTGGTCGCCTCTGAAGAAGCATAACAAAACTATCGACCCGGAATTGGCAATCTCCAGTAGCACTTACTCATCCAACACGGGTTCGGGATATGCTTACCCGCGTGTTTACACTGTTGGAGTAGATATAACTTTTTAATTAATGACTAATCAGATATAGTATGAAAGCTATCAACAAAATAATAATTCTGGGAATGGTCGTAGCCCTATTCAATAGCTGTGACCTGACACTCCTACCGGAAAATGCAGTGACACCAGAGAATTACTTTCAAAACAAATCCGATCTGGAATTATGGACCAATCAATTTTATACCTTGCTGGACGAGCCAGATGCTTCAGCCGGTACAAATGCAGATGATATGATCGACAAAGGCATGGGACAGGTAATTGAAGGAACCCGTTCGGCTGCCAGCGAAACCGGATGGTCATGGACCAAACTCCGCCACATTAATTACTTCCTGCAACATTCTTCCAACTGTGATGATGAAACCGCCCGCAATCAATATAATGGAGTGGCCCAATTCTTCAGAGCTTATTTCTATTTCGTAAAGGTACGCCGTTATGGAGATGTACCCTGGTACGATCAAGTGCTGGGTTCGGAAGATCAGGAATTATTAGTCAAAGCCAGGGATTCCCGCGAGTTTGTGATGGATCAAGTACTCAAAGATTTCCAAGATGCCGCTACCAGTTTGCCGACCAAAAGCACAGAAACTCGGAACACAAGAGTCACTAAATGGGCGGCATTAGCATTTGCCAGTCAAGCTGCACTTTATGAAGGGACTTATCGGAAATACCATGGACTGGATAATTATGAGAAATACCTGGAAATTGCAGCAAGCACTGCCCGGCAGTTTATTGACGAAAGCGGCTTCAGCCTGTATAAAGAAGGAACGGAACCTTACAGAGATATGTTCTGTGCCGACAACGCCAAAACCACAGAAGTCGTACTGGCAAGAGCTTATAACTTCGAAGGTTTGCAATTATCACACTCCGTACAATTCAGCATCGCTAACCTGCAAATGGGATTTACCCGCCGGTTTATGAATCACTACCTGATGGCGAACGGAACACGTTTCACTGATAAACAAGGATATGAAACAATGTTTTACACAGACGAGGTGAAAAACCGCGATCCACGCCTGCAACAAACCGTACTTTGTCCGAACTATATCCAAAAAGGAGAAACAACCGTGACCGCCAATGACTTAACTGCTTATTGCGGCTACAGACCTATCAAATTTGTAGGTACCAAAGATCATGACGGAGCCGCTAAAAGTACCTCCGATTGGCCTTTGATGCGAGCAGCGGAAGTCTACCTGAATTATGCCGAAGCCAAAGCCGAACTGGGAACACTCAAACAAGAAGACCTGGATATCTCTATCAATAAAATTCGAGAACGGGCTAAAATGCCGGATCTGAATCTTACGGATGCCAACAGTAACCCTGATCCTTATCTGGCAGCTTGCTATCCGAATGTTGAGCAGGGAGCGAATAAGGGCGTCATTCTCGAAATCCGTCGCGAACGTACAATTGAACTAGTAATGGAAGGGTTGAGACAATGGGATTTATTCCGTTGGAAAGAAGGTAAACAAATGTTCAATCATTACGTACCTTACTACGGTATTTATGTTCCCGGAGTAGGAACATACGATATGGATGGTGACGGGAAGCCTGATCTGGAAATCTACGAAACCACAGCGACCTCCCAATGTGATAATAAAAAGAAACTGGATAAGGATATCTATCTCTCCAACGGAACATCCGGTTATATTATCGGATTCCCCAAAGTTACTTATGGCAAAGACTGGAAAGAGGAAAGAGACTACTTATGGCCTATCCCTGCTGACCAGCGCGTACTTACACAAGGCATTCTAACCCAAAATCCGGGTTGGGAAGATGGACTAAGCTACTAACTAACTCTTTATTTATTTCTTCATCAGAAGGTGTATCGGAAGATAATCGATACACCTTCCCATTACTATCGCCTTTCACTAGGCTATCAAATCCTACCACCATGTTAAAACAACTTATCAAATTTTATCACATCAGCACTCCTGCGACTCCTCTTAAAAAAGACAAGAAAAAACTTAAAAGATTGCAGTGGGCTACCTTTCTTTCCGCCACAGCCGGATATGGTATTTATTATGTCTGTCGGCTAAGCCTGAATGTAGTAAAGAAACCGATTGTTGAAGAAGGAATCTTTTCAGAAACAGAGCTCGGTATTATCGGAGCAGTGTTATTTTTCACCTATGCTATCGGAAAATTCACTAACGGATTTCTGGCAGACCGCAGCAATATCAGGCGTTTCATGTCCACCGGACTGCTAATTACAGCCCTGGCAAACTTATGCCTAGGATTCACCCACTCTTTCATTCTATTCGCCATATTATGGGGAATCAGCGGATGGTTTCAGTCAATGGGGGCTGCTTCTTGCGTAGTCGGATTATCCCGTTGGTTTGAAAATAAGAAACGGGGATCGTTCTATGGCTTCTGGTCGGCAAGCCACAACATCGGGGAAGCAATGACTTTCATTATTGTCGCCTCCATTGTCAGTGCTTTAGGATGGAGATACGGTTTCATTGGAGCCGGAAGTATCGGAATAATCGGGGCATTAATCGTCTGGAGATTCTTTCATGATTCTCCGGAAAGTGAAGGGCTGCCTGCCGTCAATCATCCACAAATGCAAAGTGAAACAGGTGATGCTGCCGATTTCAACAAGGCACAACGGCAAGCTCTAATGATGCCCGCAATTTGGATACTTGCCATTTCGAGTGCATTGATGTACGTCAGCCGCTATGCCGTAAACAGCTGGGGAGTCTTCTATCTGGAAACCCAGAAAGGATATTCTACACTGGACGCCAGTTTTATCATTTCTATCAGTTCGGTTTGTGGAATTATCGGTACAATGTTTTCCGGTGTCATCTCCGACAAGTTTTTCAGTGGGCGCAGAAATGCTCCTGCACTCATCTTCGGTCTGATGAATGTAATGGCACTTTGTCTGTTTCTATTAGTTCCGGGTGTCCACTTTTGGGTAGACGCGTTATCCATGGTACTGTTCGGTACTGCGATCGGAGTACTCCTCTGTTTCTTGGGCGGATTGATGGCAGTTGACATTGCTCCCCGGAACGCTTCAGGTGCAGCATTAGGAATCGTAGGTATTGCCAGTTACATCGGGGCAGGTATACAGGATATTATGAGCGGTATTCTCATAGGAGGGCATAAAAGCATTGTCGATGGCAAAGAAATCTACAACTTTTCTTATATCAATATTTTTTGGATCGGAGCCGCATTACTCTCCGTCTTTTTTGCTTTATTGGTATGGAATGTGAAATCAAAGGATTAACAGAACTGTCAGTATCATAAAAAACGTGAGTTCTTTTCGTCCTCATATGAATTTATTTCGTATTTTTGCGTGGACATCCCCTTTTTTGATGTTCAGGAAGATAATTTGTTGTTAAAGCAAAGCGAAGATTGATATATGAGTGACGAAATCAATGAGATAACGGAAGGACATTCAGACTACAAACCGGCGGACACGCGGGACGAAAACGTAAAGCATCAGTTAACAGGCATGTACCAGAATTGGTTTCTGGACTATGCTTCATACGTTATACTGGAACGTGCCGTGCCTCATATCAATGACGGTTTGAAGCCTGTGCAACGACGTATTTTACATTCAATGAAACGTCTGGACGACGGACGGTATAACAAAGTGGCTAACATTGTGGGGCACACCATGCAGTTCCACCCTCACGGTGATGCTTCTATCGGGGATGCCCTGGTACAGTTGGGACAGAAAGACCTGTTGATCGATTGTCAGGGTAACTGGGGTAATATCCTCACCGGAGACGGCGCAGCTGCTCCCCGTTATATCGAAGCACGCTTGTCCAAGTTTGCGCTGGATGTTGTCTTCAATCCCAAAACCACCGAATGGAAACTTTCTTATGACGGACGAAACAAGGAACCGGTCACTCTTCCTGTGAAATTCCCGTTATTATTAGCACAGGGAGTGGAAGGTATCGCCGTGGGACTCTCTTCCAAGATCTTGCCGCACAATTTCAACGAACTTTGTGATGCCTCTATCAGCTATTTACGCGGAGAGGAATTCCAACTATATCCTGATTTCCAGACGGGAGGTTCTATCGATGTAGCCAAATACAACGACGGAGAGCGTGGCGGAGCCGTGAAAGTACGTGCCAAGATCAACAAGATTGATAATAAAACGCTTGCTATCACAGAAATTCCATACGGAAAGACGACTTCGACAGTGATCGACTCTATCCTGAAAGCTGTTGATAAAGGAAAGATCAAAATTCGTAAGGTAGACGACAACACGGCTGCCAACGTAGAAATATTGGTGCACCTCGCACCCGGCACCTCATCGGATAAAACGATTGATGCTCTCTACGCTTTCACAGACTGTGAAGTAAGTATCTCGCCCAACTGTTGTATTATCGATGACAGTAAGCCACATTTCCTTACTGTGAGCAAAGTCCTGAAAAAGTCGGCAGACAATACGATGGATTTGCTGAAGCAGGAGCTGGAAATCAAGAAAGGAGAAATACTGGAATCCCTGCATTTCTCTTCTCTCGAAAAGATATTTATCGAAGAACGCATCTATAAGGATAAAGAGTTTGAGCAATCCAAAGACATGGATGCAGCCTGTGCACATATCGATGAACGCTTGACACCCTACTATCCGACATTTATCCGTGAAGTTACAAAAGAAGATATTCTCAAGTTGATGGAAATCAAAATGGGACGTATCCTGAAATTCAACTCGGACAAGGCGGATGAACTGATCGCCAAGATGAAAGAGGAAATTGCCGAGATTGATAACCATCTGGCCCATATCGTGGATTATACCGTCAACTGGTATCAGATGTTGAAAAACAAATACGGCAAGAATTTCCCGCGCCGCACGGAATTACGGAACTTCGACACCATCGAAGCAGCCAAAGTAGTAGAAGCTAACGAAAAACTCTATATCAACCGTGAAGAAGGATTTATCGGAACGGCATTAAAGAAAGATGAATTCGTGGCCTGTTGTTCGGATATTGACGATGTGATTGTCTTCTTCCGTGATGGCAAGTACATTGTTACTCCTGTTGCAGATAAAAAATTTGTCGGTAAGAACGTTCTTTATGTCAATGTATTCAAGAAGAACGATAAACGCACGATCTACAACGTAGCCTACCGTGACGGAAAAGAAGGAACGACCTACGTAAAACGCTTCGCCGTAACTTCCGTGGTCCGCGACCGTGAATATGATGTAACACAGGGAACTCCTGATTCACGGATCACCTATTTCAGCGCCAACCCGAACGGAGAAGCCGAAATCATCAAGGTGACATTGAAGCCGAACCCACGTGTACGCCGTATTATCTTCGAACATGACTTCAGCGAAGTCAGTATCAAGGGACGCCAGGCACGGGGTGTAATTCTCACCCGCTTGCCGGTACACAAAATATCCCTGAAACAAAAAGGCGGCTCTACTCTCGGTGGACGTAAAGTCTGGTTTGACCGTGACATACTCCGTCTCAACTATGACGGACGAGGCGAATATCTGGGAGAATTCCAAAGTGACGACTCCATTCTGGTTGTACTGAACAATGGTGATTTCTACACCACCAACTTCGATTTGAGCAATCACTACGAAGACAATGTGAGCATCGTTGAGAAATTCGATCCCCATAAGGTATGGACCGCTGCACTTTATGATGCCGATCAACAGAATTACCCGTACCTGAAACGCTTCTGCTTCGAGGCCTCCAACCGCAAACAGAACTATCTGGGAGAGAATAAGAATAACCGTCTCATCTTGCTGACCGATGAGTACTATCCGCGTCTGGAAGTTATATTTGGCGGACACGACAGCTTCCGTGATCCGTTGGATATCGATGCAGATGAATTCATAGCTGTCAAAGGGTTCAAAGCCAAAGGAAAACGCATCACGACCTATACCGTGGATACGATCAACGAACTTGAACCGACCCGCTTCCCCGAACCTGAACAAGAGCAGCAGGAAAGCCCGGAAGAGGAACCGGAAAATCTGGACCCGGACAGTGATAAGAGCGAAGGCGATATTATTGATGAGATCACCGGGCAGATGAAATTATTCTGATGAAGAAAAAACTAATATACCTGGGGCTGACAGGATGCATCCTGTTCGCCCTTTGCACCAGATTACAAGCGCAGATTGACAGTCTGCAAACCCATCGGTATGTAACACGTGCCACCATGTACGGTGTAGGATTTACCAACGTATTCGACACCTATCTTTCGCCGCAGGAATACAAAGGAATTGACTTCCGTATTTCCCGCGAGACGATTCGGATGACCAAGTTATTCGATGGAAATGTGTCTGTGCAGAATTTCTTTCAGGCAGACATCGGTTATACCCATAACCGTGCCGATAACAATAACACCTTCTCCGGATTAGTCAACTGGAATTACGGATTACACTACCAGTTTCGACTAACGGAGAATTTCAAATTATTAGCCGGAGGATTGATAGATGCCAACGGAGGCTTTGTCTATAATCTCCGGAACACCAATAATCCGGCATCCGCACGGGCATACGTCAATTTGGATGCCTCAGGAATGGCTATCTGGCATTTGAAAATCAAACGGTACCCGATGGTATTACGCTATCAAGTCAATCTACCGGTGATGGGAGTAATGTTCTCACCGCACTACGGACAATCTTACTACGAGATATTCTCTCTGGGAAATTCGAGTGGAGTGATAAAGTTCACCTCCCTGCACAACCAGCCTTCACTGCGGCAGATGCTCTCGGTCGACTTACCGATAGGATATACAAAAATGCGATTCAGCTATCTGGCTGATTTGCAACAATCCAATGTAAACAATATCAAGACACATACCTACTCGCACGTATTCATGGTAGGATTTGTGAAAGACCTATACCGTATCCGAAACAAAAAAGGAACAGCTTTGCCTTCATCGGTCAGAGCCTACTAAGAGAACAAAATTTAATGTTGAAACTTCAAGTGAGATCAATTAAGAATGAGAAATAAGATTAGACAAATGCTTTGGCTGCTCTGCTGTCTTCCGGTATTGACCGGTTGCATCGGAGAAGAAGACTACGCCAATGATCCTGTAGGAAACTTCGAACAACTATGGAAGATCATCGACGAACAGTATTGTTTTCTGGAAGCAAAAGGTATTGACTGGGATGCCGTTCACGACAAATATAGCCCACTGATTATTCCGACAATGTCTAATGACGACCTGTTCGACATCCTAAGCCAGATGCTATACATTTTAAAAGACGGACATGTCAATCTATCCTCTGCCAAACGTACTTCTTTCTACGATGAATGGTATCAGGGTTACGACTGGAACTACCGGGAAGATATTCTCTATCAAACTTATCTGGGCAGTGCCAGCACAGGATACTATACATCCGCCGGTTTAAAGTATAAAATATTCGATAATAATATAGGATATATTCGTTATGAAAGTTTCAGTTCCGGAGTGGGCGATGGCAACTTGGATGAAGTTCTCCTCTACCTGGCCACCTGCAACGGATTAATCATCGATGTACGTGATAACGGAGGCGGAAACCTGACCAACTCCACCCGCATTGCCGCCCGGTTTACCAACGAGAAAACACTTACCGGATATATACAGCACAAAACCGGACCGGGACATAATGATTTCTCCAAGATGGAGCCGATCTATCTGGAACCATCCAACAGCATCCGGTGGCAGAAGAAAGTAATCATTCTGACCAATCGTCGTTGTTATAGTGCCACCAATGATTTTGTGAATGCGATGCGCAGCTTAAACAAGGACAACGAAGAGAAAAGAATCATCCAGTTAGGTGACTGGACCGGAGGTGGTTCGGGACTTCCCTTCTCATCGGAATTACCTAATGGATGGAGCGTCCGTTTCTCCGCCAGTCCGCATTTCGACAAAAACAAGCAACCCTTGGAAGAAGGTATTGAGCCGGACATTGCCATCAATATGTCTGAATCAGATCAACTTAAACACAAAGACACTCTGATTGAAAAAGCATTCGAAATCTTAAGTGAATAACTTTATTGTCGAATTATTTGCCAAATCAGAAAATCTTCCTATCTTTGCACCGCTAAACAAAAAAGCTACACATGCGGATGTGGCGTAATTGGTAGCCGCGCCAGACTTAGGATCTGGTGCCGTGAGGCGTGTAGGTTCGAGTCCTATCATCCGCACCAAAAATAAACTATAAGCCTTCAAGATACTATCTTGGAGGCTTTTTAATTAGTTAAACATGAATAAACATCAACTTTGCTGCATCGGTCACATCACATTAGACAAAGTAGTCACTCCTCAAAACACTGTCTACATGCCGGGAGGAACAGCTTTTTATTGCTCACATGCCATCCGCCATTTTAATGATATCGATTATGCGCTGGTAACGGCAGTAGGTGCCACTGAAATGAAAGTTGTAGAGCAGCTGCGCAAAGTGGGTATTAACGTAACCGCCTTACCGAGCAAACACTCCGTATACTTCGAGAACATCTATGGAGCCAATCCGGACGACCGTACCCAACGGGTATTAGCGAAAGCCGATCCGTTCACAGCCAGTCAGTTGAAAGAGATAGATGCGCAAATCTACCATCTCGGCTCTCTGCTGGCTGACGACTTCTCATTGGAAGTAATCAAAGAACTATCTCAAAAAGGGTTGATTGCAGTAGACTCACAAGGCTATTTACGTGAAGTGCGTGACACCCACGTCTATCCGGTGGACTGGACAGATAAGAGAGAAGCCTTGCAATATATTCATTTCCTCAAAGTCAACGAGCATGAAATGGAAGTACTGACCGGTCTTTCCGACCCGCATGAAGCTGCCCGCCAATTATATGAATGGGGAGTGAAAGAAGTATTAGTCACATTAGGCGGCATGGGCTCACTTATCTTCGACGGAAAAGACTTCTATCGTATTCCGGCTTATAAGCCCAGAGAAGTGGTAGACGCAACGGGATGTGGAGACACGTATACCATCGGCTATTTATATCAACGGGTATCAGGTGCCGGCATCGAAGAAGCCGGTCGTTTTGCAGCCGCCATGTCTACATTAAAAATAGAGAAATCAGGTCCTTTCAATGGCAGCAAAGAAGATGTCATTCAATGTATGACCACTGCGGAACAAATGTTTTAAAACAGGAAAGGCATGAACCACACCGGTTCATGTCTGAACTTTTTCAACAGTCTCCTCACCCTTTTGTGTTAAAAACAAGCATCCTCTCTTTTTTCCCAAATCTTTTTTGAATTTCGTTTGTTTCCTTTGTTACTCTCGCCAAAAGACGGCAGAAAAAAGACTTCAACCTAAATAATAACAAATGGAAAAATTTAATGCAATGAGGACTAGACTTTTACAACATCTTCAGAAAAAAGCCATCAGGTCAAGGAGCATCATGACGCTTTTTTGCCTGCTATTGACCTCCACATCGGTCTTTGCACAGACAAAGACGGTGACAGGAACAGTGACGGATGCTGCCAATGAACCATTGATCGGTGCATCGGTACTCGTACAAGGAACTTCCACCGGAACCATCACGGATATGGACGGTAAATATTCAATCTCTGTCACACCGGAGGACGTGCTGGCATTTTCATACGTGGGAATGACTTCACAGACTGTTAAAGTGGGGGCACAGAATGTAATCAATGTCACTTTGAAAGAAGACTCACAAGTGCTAGCCGAAACAGTCGTTATCGGATACGGTAGTGCAAAGAAAAGAGACTTGACAGGTTCCATCACCAACGTCAAAGGAGAAGAAATAGCCAACAAACCGGCTATGAATCCGCTGTCTTCCCTGCAGGGAAAGGTAGCAGGTGTGCAGATTGTCAACTCCGGCCGGGCCGGATCTGATCCGGAAATACGTATTCGCGGAACAAACTCCATCAACGGATATAAACCGCTGTACATTGTCGACGGGCTATTCAACGACAACATTAATTTTCTGAATCCGGAGGATATTGAATCTATGGAGATTCTGAAAGACCCGTCATCTCTGGCTATCTTCGGTGTTCGCGGTGCGAACGGTGTGATCATCATCACCACAAAGAAAGCCAAAGAAGGACAGACACTGGTGAATATCAACACTTCTTTCGGTTTCAAGAAAGTGGTGGACAAAGTGAAACTGGTGAACGGCCCACAATTCAAGGAGCTATATAGCGAACAGCTTGCCAATCAAGGAGATAATCCATTCGATTATAGCGGTTGGGATGCCAATACAGACTGGCAAGACGAGATTTTCCAAACGGCCTTCATTACCAACAACAACATCAGTATTACAGGAGCTTCCCCCAAACATAGTTTCTATCTGGGCGTAGGCTACTCTTACGAACAAGGAAACATCGAGCATGAGAAATTCAGCAAGGTGACCATCAATGCCAGTAATGATTATAAGATTACAGACTTTTTGAAAGTCGGATTCCAGTTTAACGGAGCACGTATGCTTCCTGCAGATTCCAAACAGGTATTGAACGCTCTTCGTTCGGCTCCTATCGCTCCGGTATATAACGAAGAATATGGATTATATACGGCTCTGCCCGAATTCCAGAAAGCGCAGATCAACAATCCGATGGTAGACGTCGAATTGAAAGCGAATACTACCAAAGCAGAGAACTACCGGGCATCCGGTAACATTTACGGTGAGGTAGACTTCCTGAAACATTTCACTTTCAAGGCTATGTTCTCCATGGACTATGCATCGAACAACGGGCGTACGTATACGCCGATTGTGAAAGTATATGATGCCACTGTCAACGGAGGTGTTTCTACTTTGGGAACAGGAAAAACCGAGGTCAGCCAGTTCAAAGAGAATGAAACGAAAGTGCAGAGTGACTACCTGCTGACATACACCAACAGCTTCGACAACGGCAACCATAACCTGACAGCTACCGCCGGTTTTACTACTTACTACAATTCGTTGAGCCGATTGGACGGAGCACGCAAACAGGGAGTAGGCTTAGTCATTCCGGGCGATCCGGACAAATGGTTTGTCAGCATCGGTGATGCGGCTACCGCAACCAATGGAAGTACCCAATGGGAACGCAGCACAGTATCTATGCTTGCACGTGTCATCTACAACTATAAAGGTAAATATCTATTCAACGGTTCTTTCCGCCGGGATGGTTCTTCCGCTTTCTCCTATACAGGCAATGAATGGCAGAACTTCTTCTCACTGGGTGGAGGTTGGCTGATGTCTGAAGAAGAATTCATGAAAGATATCAAATGGCTGGATATGTTGAAAATCAAAGCATCTTACGGTACATTAGGAAACCAGAATCTGGACAAGGCCTATCCTGCCGAACCGTTATTGACCAATGCTTATTCCGCCGTATTCGGCAAACCGTCCATCATTTATCCCGGATATCAGCTTGCTTATTTGCCTAATCCTAACCTCCGTTGGGAAAAAGTAGAAGCATGGGAAGCTGGATTTGAAACGAACTTGCTCCGCAACCGCTTACATTTCGAGGGTGTTTACTACAAGAAGAACACCAAAGATTTGTTAGCCGAGGTTCCCGGAATTTCCGGAACAATCCCCGGCATCGGCAACTTGGGAGAGATTCAGAATAAAGGAGTGGAGATGGCAGTAACCTGGCGCGATCAGATCGGTGATTGGGGATATTCCGTCAGTGCCAACCTGACTACCATCAAGAATGAGGTCAAAAGCCTTGTTCAGGAAGGATATTCCATCATTGCCGGAGATAAACAGCAAAGTTACACAATGGCAGGTTATCCTATCGGATATTTCTATGGTTATAAGGTAGCGGGCGTTTATCAGTCGCAAGCAGATATTGACGCATCACCTAAAAACACGTTGGCTACCGTGACACCCGGTGACTTAAAATTCGCTGATGTGAACGGTGACGGAGAAATCACCCCGGAGGACCGTACCATGATAGGTAACCCTACCCCAAAGGTGACTTATGGTTTTTCCCTCGGAGTAAACTACAAGAATTGGTCGTTAGGCATCGACATGATGGGACAAGGCGGGAACCAGATTTTCCGTACATGGGACAACTACAACTTCGCCCAATTCAACTATCTGGAACAACGCATGGATCGTTGGCACGGAGAAGGTACCTCCAACTCCCAACCGTTACTGAACACCAAACATTCCATCAACAACCTGAACTCTGAATATTACATTGAGGACGGCAAGTTCTTCCGTATCCGCAACGTACAGTTAGCATATGCATTTGACAAAAGCTTACTTGCCAAAATACGCCTGCAAGCTCTGAAAGTCTATGTCAACATACAGAACCTGAAGACGTGGAAACATAACACCGGATATACTCCCGAACTTGGAGGAACCGCCACCGCATTTGGAGTAGATGACGGCAGCTATCCCGTACCGGCAGTCTACACCTTCGGTATCAACCTGACTTTTTAACGGCAGAGTGTCACGGGCAAGTTTTCCCATGCGGAATATAACTTTAATCTTTAAAACTATAATTGTATGAAACTAGATAAATATATATACTCAATTTTTATCGCTGCAGCCACACTATCGCTAGGCAGTTGTAGCGACTTTCTGGATCGCAGTCCACAAGGACAGTTCACGGAAGATGATAATCCGAACGCACTGGTCAACGGTAAGATTTATAATGTCTATACGATGATGCGTAACTATAATGTCACTGCCGGACCTCCCGCTTTTGCCATCCACTGTTTCCGTTCGGAAGATTCGGAAAAGGGAAGTATCGCCAGCGATGGTTCTGATGTAGCCGAGATGTATGACGATTTCGTGTATACGCCGACCAACGGTCTGCTAGGTGCTTATTGGGGGCAGAATTATGCCATCATCTACCAATGTAATGACATTCTTGACGCCATTGCAGAAAAAGAAACAGCCGGACAGACAGAAGCTGAAGATATTATCAATAAGGGAGAGGCTTCTTTCTTCCGTGCTTATTGCTACTTCAACTTGGTAAGAGCTTTCGGTGAAGTCCCCTTGGTGACTTATAAAATCAACGATGCATCGGAAGCCAATATCCCGAAGACAACCACTGATAAAATCTATGAGCTGATTGACAAGGACCTGAAAACAGCAGAAGAATCATTGCCGGAAACTTGGAGTACCGAATACACCGGACGACTGACTTGGGGAGCTGCCCGTTCCTTACACGCACGTACTTATATGATGCGCAACGATTGGGACAATATGTACACAGCCTCCACCGATGTCATCAGCAAGGGACTCTATAACCTGAAAACTCCGTATAACGAGATTTTCACGGATGACGGTGAAAACAACGGCGGTTCTATATTCGAACTTCAATGTACAGCCACTGCCGCCCTTCCTCAAAGTACCGTTATCGGTAGCCAGTTTTGTGAAGTGCAGGGTGTGCGCGGAGCAGGTCAATGGGACTTGGGATGGGGATGGCACATGGCAACAGAAAATATGGCACAAGCTTACGAGCAGGGTGACCCACGTAAAAACGCGACCCTACTCTACTTCCGCCACTCGGACAGCGATCCTATCACTCCGGAAAACACCAATGAGCCTTATGGCGAATCTCCGGTTTCCCCGGCAATAGGGGCTTACTTCAATAAGAAAGCATATACCGATCCGGCTTTGCGTAAAGAATATACCAACAAGGGCTTCTGGGTAAACATTCGTTTGATCCGCTACGCAGATGTATTATTGATGGGAGCTGAAGCGGCCAACGAAAAAGGAATCCCGGGTGAAGCAATCGACTATTTGGAACAGGTCCGCGCACGTGCCAGAGGTACCAATACCAATATATTGCCTAAAGTGACGACCACCGACCAGGGAGAATTGCGTGATGCCATCCGCCACGAACGCCGCGTGGAACTGGGAATGGAATTCGACCGTTTCTACGATCTTGTTCGCTGGGGTATTGCAAAGGAAGTGTTGCACGCAGCCGGTAAAACAAATTATCAGGACAAAAACGCATTACTGCCATTGCCTCAAACAGAGATTGACAAGTCTAAAGGAGTACTGGTACAGAACCCCGACTATCAATAAAAAAGTTTCTCGGTGCCGAACGGTTGTTTCCTCGGTGCCGAAACTATAGTTTCCCGGTGCCGAACGATGTCCTCCTCGGTGCCGGACATTCAACATATAGGGAGGACTTTATATGAATGGATATAAAAGTAGAAATAATAGCATGATATACAAAAAGTTAAGTCTATCCGTCCTGTTGTTTGCCGCAGGTTTTCTGACCGCATCGGCACAGAAGTCGCCACAGGATATGGATCGCTTCATCGACGTATTGATGAACAAAATGACTTTGGAAGAAAAGATCGGACAGTTGAACCTCCCCGTCACCGGAGAGATTACTACGGGACAAGCCAAAAGCAGCGATATTGCCGCTAAAATCAAGAAAGGCGAAGTGGGAGGGTTGTTCAACCTGAAAGGAGTGGAGAAAATACGTGAAGTACAGAAGCAGGCTGTGGAACAATCCCGTTTAGGAATTCCATTGCTGTTCGGTATGGACGTCATTCACGGATACGAAACGATGTTCCCTATCCCACTCGGCCTGTCTTGCACTTGGGACATGACAGCCATTGAGGAATCGGCCCGCATTGCAGCCGTAGAAGCCAGTGCCGACGGCATTTCATGGACTTTCAGCCCGATGGTGGATATTTCACGCGACCCTCGTTGGGGACGTGTGTCCGAAGGCAGCGGCGAAGACCCGTTTCTCGGAGCTATGATTGCCGAAGCGATGGTGCGCGGCTATCAGGGGAAGAACATGGAACGGAATGATGAAATCATGGCCTGTGTAAAGCATTTTGCACTATATGGTGCGGGAGAAGCAGGACGTGACTATAACACCGTGGATATGAGCCGGCAGCGGATGTTCAATGATTATATGCTGCCGTATGAAGCAGCCGTTGAAGCAGGTGTAGGTAGCGTGATGGCTTCTTTTAATGAAGTGGATGGTATTCCGGCCACTGCCAACAAATGGCTGATGACAGACATTCTCCGCGGACAGTGGGGATTCAACGGTTTTGTGGTAACCGATTATACGGGTATTTCAGAAATGATCGACCATGGTATCGGTGATCTTCAAACGGTATCTGCCCGTGCCATCAATGCCGGAGTGGATATGGATATGGTAAGCGAAGGCTTTGTGGGGACATTGAAGAAATCCGTTCAGGAAGGAAAAGTCTCTATGGAAACGCTGAATACGGCTTGCCGCCGTATTCTGGAAGCCAAATATAAACTGGGATTGTTTGATAATCCTTATAAATATTGCGATCCGAAACGTCCGGCACGCGATATCTTTACCAAAGCGCATCGCGATGCAGCCCGCAGTATTGCAGCAGAAAGTTTCGTTCTTCTGAAAAACGACAGTCCCGACGGCAATCCGAACGGAAATCCGTTACTTCCTTTCAATCCGAAAGGAAATATTGCAGTGATCGGTCCGTTGGCAAACAGCCGGAGTAATATGCCGGGTACATGGAGCGTAGCAGCCGTGCTCGACCGCTGCCCTTCTCTCGTGGAAGGACTGAAAGAGATGACTGCCGGAAAAGCGAATATCATGTACGCCAAAGGAAGTAATTTGATTAGTGATGCTAGTTACGAAGAACGGGCAACGATGTTCGGCCGTTCCCTGAACCGCGATAACCGCACCGACCAACAATTGTTGGATGAAGCGTTGAACGTAGCCCGCCGGTCGGACATTATCATCGCTGCCTTAGGCGAATCTTCCGAAATGAGCGGTGAAAGTAGCAGCCGCACGGATTTAAACATTCCCGATGTACAGCAAAATCTGTTGAAAGAGCTTTTAAAGACAGGCAAACCGGTAGTACTGGTATTATTTACAGGTCGTCCGCTTACGCTGACTTGGGAACAGGAACACGTGCCCGCCATTCTGAATGTATGGTTTGGAGGTAGTGAAGCAGCTTACGCCATTGGCGACGCCCTCTTCGGTTATGTCAATCCGGGTGGTAAACTGACTATGACTTTCCCGAAGAACGTAGGCCAGATACCTCTTTATTATGCGCACAAGAATACCGGACGTCCTTTGAAAGAAGGTAAATGGTTTGAGAAATTCCGCAGTAACTATCTCGACGTGGATAATGATCCGCTTTATCCGTTCGGTTACGGTCTTTCTTATACTACTTTCTCTTACAGTGATATCGACTTGAGCCATTCCAGCATGGACATGACCGGATCATTGACCGCAGCAGTGGAAGTTACCAATACCGGCACATGGCCCGGCACGGAAGTAGTACAGCTTTATATCCGTGACGTTGTAGGCAGCAGCACCCGTCCCGTCAAAGAATTGAAAGGCTTTCAGAAAATATTCCTGGAACCGGGAGAGATGAAGATTGTCCGTTTCAAGATTGCACCGGAAATGCTACGGTATTATAATTATGACCTGCAACTGGTTGCCGAACCGGGCGACTTTGAAGTGATGATCGGCACGAACAGCCGGGATGTGAAAACTGCGAAATTTACATTGAACTAAACTTTTAGGCACGGATTACACGGATTACGCTGTTGTTTTATGTAACCACAATTCCTAAAACCGTGAAATCCGTGTAATCCGTGCCTAATCCTATAAATTATGACCTTGATTATGAACGATAAATATAAAAGAATCGCAGTGATGAGCGCACTTCCGCTCATGTTACTGTTTCTATCCGCCATCGCCCTGACTTTCCAAAGCTGTAAAGGGAAAAGCAAGAATGATAACCTTACTGCCGCCACCGACTCCCTGTCGGACGACGCCCTGATGGACACCGTTCAGCGACGGACTTTCCTCTATTTCTGGGAAGGTGCCGAACCGAATAGCGGTCTGGCTCCCGAACGGTATCATGTGGACGGCGTATATCCTGAAAACGATGCCAATGTAGTCACTTCCGGCGGCAGCGGTTTCGGCATCATGGCTATCCTTGCGGGAATCGACCGCGGCTACGTCACCCGCGAAGAGGGACGGGCACGGATGGAACGCATCGTTTCTTTCCTCGAAAAAGCAGACCGTTTCCACGGAGCCTACCCCCACTGGTGGTATGGTGATACCGGAAAGGTGAAACCGTTCGGTCAGAAAGACAATGGAGGCGATCTGGTAGAGACAGCTTTCCTCATACAAGGTCTGCTTGCCGTGCACCAATATTACGTCAACGGAAATGAGAAAGAGAAAGCACTCGCTCAACGTATCGACCGGATTTGGCGGGATGTCGACTGGAACTGGTATCGGAAAGGCGGGCAAAATGTCCTCTACTGGCATTGGAGTCCGACGTATGGCTGGGAAATGGATTTCCCCGTACACGGTTACAACGAATGTATGATTATGTATATTCTTGCTGCCGCTTCTCCCACACATGGAGTACCTGCAGCCGTTTATCATGACGGTTGGGCACAGAACGGAGCCATCGTCTCTCCACACAAAGTAGAAGGAATCGAATTGCATCTCCGCTATCAGGGCACGGAAGCCGGACCGCTTTTCTGGGCTCAATATTCTTTCCTCGGACTTGATCCGGTGGGATTGAAAGATGAATACTGCCCCAGCTACTTCCACGAGATGCGCAACCTGACATTAGTCAACCGCGCTTACTGCATCCGCAACCCCAAACATTACAAAGGTTTCGGACCGGATTGTTGGGGACTGACTGCCAGTTACTCCGTCGATGGATATGCAGCTCATTCACCCAACGAGCAGGACGACAAAGGAGTCATCTCCCCTACCGCCGCACTTTCATCGATTGTCTATACACCGGAGTATTCCATGCAGGTAATGCGCCATTTGTATGGCATGGGGGATAAAGTGTTCGGTCCTTTCGGATTCTATGATGCTTTCAGCGAAACGGATAATTGGTATCCGCAACGGTATCTGGCTATCGACCAAGGACCTATCGCTGTAATGATCGAAAATTACCGGACAGGGTTGTTATGGAACCTTTTCATGAGCCATCCTGACGTACAAGCCGGATTGACCAAACTTGGTTTTAACACCAACAAGCAAGACGTGAGACAGAAATAAATGGGAACTACGGTGCGTGGAAGTGGTCTACTGACCACCTCCGCCACCCGTGTTTCCACCTTCTCCGCCACCTTTCACATCATCATTGTCGATGCTGCGCGCAGCTTTCTTCACACTGGCTTTCAACTCTCCAAGCCGATAGCTGACACTAAAGCCGAAATACCGGCTCGGATATTTACTCGAACTTTTCGAGATAAAGTTAACTCCTTCCGTGTGATTATTGTAAGTTCTGTATTTCTCTACGATATTGCTACAATAAATATTCAAAGAAAGACGTTCTTCTTTCAGGAAAGAACGGCTCAATCCCAAGCTATAATAATTATATCCCGAACCTCTTCCCTGCAAACTGATACGCGGTGTACTTCCCCCTCCGTTCAAGCTCAAACGGACTTTTCCCGGTAAGGTTTGCTGAATACCTCCATACGCAGAGGCATTCCATCCATAATTATGCAACTCTTGGGCAGGACTCCGCAAATCACTATAATTTCCACGCCCATTGATGTAAATCCTCGTTTTGGGAGAAGCATTCCAGTTCAGATAAAAGTTCAATCCAGTTTCCCGGCTTTTGCCAATATTATCATACGTGCTATACAAAGCCCCATAAGGAGCTTTATGACCACCTTCAAATATTTCTCCGTCTTTATCGGTAATCAGGCGGCTGACTCTTTCAATTCCATTGTTATTGAAAGAATGGCGCAAAGAGAGATTGATGTTGAACTTGGCGGTGAAACTGCTGTAAGACAAATCAAACGAATGACTCTTCTCACTCTTCAGGTTCGGATTTCCCTGATTGATAAACATCGGATTCTGATTATCAAAATAAGGATTCAAGTTCCAAATGCCCGGTCGCCAGATACGCATATTATATCCGCCGCGAAGGTTCTGCGTCTTACCTAGTTTTATTCCCAAGGAAACGGAAGGAACCAGATCGCTAAAGTTCGAGTTGAAATTCTCGCCTGCACCGACCAGATACTTCACTTCCTGTATGGTTTGCTCATAACGAAGTCCCGGTTTGAAAGTAAAATCCTTGTATTTCAGCGTATATCCGGCATAAGCGGAAAGGATATGATTCAGATGACGGTACTCGCTGCTACGTTTCTCATTATATGCATAGTTTTCACTTTCCCCTTCGGTGTCATAAAACCGATTATCACTGGAGTTGCGCCGGAAAATATATTTAGCACCGGTTTCAAGCGTATGCAACTTTCCAATCGGAGTAGTATAGTCCACCTGGAAAGTTTGTTCCATTGTGTTCGTCTTTCCGTCCGAATGGAAATTCTTCAATGACAGTTCTTTGATGATCTCCAGTTTATTCTCATCAGGCTCGATGTCCAGATAAGTATTATAGGAATCATTCGTTTGAGGTTGGGAGTTGATTTTATAAGAAAGGGTAATCATCCGTTCTTTGTTCTTCCGGGAAGTACGTTGATAGTCTATATTACCGTTGATGGAATACCATGATCCTTTTCCATGATTGTCCGTTCTATAACGATATGCAAAATCCTGACGATCAGCTCCGTGCATAATCGTAGTTCCGCCACTGTTGCTTTTGTCATTGCTACCATACATTCCGAAAGCCACAGTCAGCAGCCTCAACGTATCAATCTCGTAACTGGCTTCTAAATTGCCATACTGGAAATTACCTTTCGATTTGGAACTGCTTTCCGATTCCAGAAACTTTTCATTCTCCTTATCAGGTTCATAATTCTCCCGGTAACTGTCGGAATAGCTGCGCGGACTATTATTATAATTATAGTTGTAGTTGGCAGAAACCGTCAGTTTGCCCTGCTTCACCATTGCATAAGTGCCGGCACCTACTCCGTTGTTGCTGGCATTTCCTCTGAAAGTAGCCGTATATCCTTCAAATCCGGTACCTACTGTGACGATATTCAGAATACCTCCGATACCTTCCGCATCATATTTGGCTCCCGGCGAAGTAATCACCTCAATATATTTAATTGTATTTGCCGGCATACTTTTCAGTACTTCCTTCGGATTATTACTCATCATATTATTGGGCTTTCCATTCACATGGATCTTGAAGCTGCTACTGCCGTTCACTTGCACATTGTCTTCTCCATCCACCGTGACCAGAGGGACTTTCCGAAGCATCTCCAATATACTGTTCGATTTTGAATCCGGATCATCTTCAATATTATATTCGATCTTATCCACATCTACCTTCACCAAAGGTTTCTGTGCAACAACCTCCACTCCTTTCAGCACATTATTGGCTTCTGAAGAAATCATCGTTCCCAAATCAATCTCCCTGACCGAAGGTTTTAAAGTGAACTCTTTTACTATAGGCGACTTGCCAATGGAAGAAATCGTGATTATATAACTGCCTGCAGCGACATTCAGTTTCTCCTGAAATTTACCATTCGCCCCTGTGACCGCCATCTTTACAGCTTTATCCGGAGCATTTTTGGGAGTAATCTTAATCGTGGCATACGGTTCTCCTTCTTGTGTTAAAGAATCAAGAAGCACTCCTTTGATGGTATAAGAAGGAGCCGTGGATTTTTGTGCCCACCCAGCCACAGACGTGGCGAACACGAATAGCAATAGTAGTAACAGTCTGTGTTTCATGACTAGAAATATTTAGTTTATGTTTATTAGACGCAGAATATTCAAAAATGCTGCGAAATCAGAAGCCAAAAGTAATTGGTTTATCAACGCTTACGAATTTTTCGGAGTTAAGAATATAAAACGAATGGATAAAAAATCTTATGACAGTATATTTCTAGTATTTTTAAACATTTCTGTTCAAGGGTATCTTTAAATAAATGAGATGGATAATATTTACCGTCGTATCAACCGTATCAGCCGCCTTAAGTTAGCGCAGATTCTCCCAATCCAACAGGAACTAAAGTTCTCTTCATATTCCGTGAACACTTTTTCGCAGTCCCGGAGTCGGCTGTTTTGCCTTTTTATAACAGTTTGTATTTCTTTCATCCGGGCGATTTGCTCCCTTTGATTCAGAAGTTCCTTGTCTTGATAACCGATGATTTCAGCATATAAAAGACAAATCTTTGTCTTTCCAATACACAGCTCTTCCAATGTGTCGATATACTCGGCTGTAATTCGATCCTTATTCTGATGCAGGAATCCTTCAAGACTTTCTTCATCAACAGCAGTGATAGCTCCCTCATATGACATAGGGAATCTTTTCATCTCCGCCCAAAGCCAGATTACCTCTTTGTTAATTCCATACTTGACCGCCGCTTCTTCTACGCTAATCCATTTCGACATAATACATTTGTTTTAATGTGTTCCACAATAAAGATTGAATATTATTTTGTTTATGTGGAGCAACGGGCATTCACGTTTTCTGTATTTCGGGCGGACGGGGAATTGTTTAGGTTAGACTTTTTGGGGTAATCATAACCGACCGGACACAAGAAAGACGTGAATGCTGTTGCACCATTATCTCCACTCGAGGTCTTAGCATACCCTATAGAAAGACAATGATAACAACAGACACCCACGCCAATCGTTTATATATAACACATCTTTAACGAATATGTTGATATAAAGCTGCCAGCGTGGAATATCTGTTGAATCATCCCTCCTCTATATGAAATTGCTAAGTTTCGAGTGGGAGAGACAATACATTACATATTCCAATTTAGTAATATATACCGCCTCCCGCTAGTTTCATCACGCTGATGAGCAGAAAGCATGTGGCAAAGATATACATATTTTTCTAAATGTGATAGAAATATGGAAATAAATACTGGAAGTTATATATATTCATCAAGCTCTCTCATACATAAAAATGAAAATCCTCTTTCAACCTATCACCGGCATCACCAAATCCTTTATTCATCGTACTTTCAGAACGGTGACAGGTTGTCATTAACCTATCACCACATCTATCACCTATCACCGCTTGATTTTTGAAAAAAGCCTATAGCAAACAGTCATTTTAATAAGGAGTAATCTTTGTTTCATACTTAGAAACTCTTGTTTCCAAGGCTTGAAACACTTAGTTCCAAAGGCTAGAAACTTTAGTTTCAAAGCCTAGAAACTTTAGTTTCCTGCTGATGGAACCAAAGTTTCCCCATGGTGAAACTAAAGTTTCAAGCCGGGGAAACAAGAGTTTCAAGCCTTGAAACCAAGTGTTTTGAGGCATGAAACATTTTTTATCCCGTAATGAACTACATTCTTCATTTTAGTATATTCATGCGATAAGCTCTCTCCACAATAGAATTTTGCGACCACATAAAAGAACAGAATCCGCCCCATGAAATAAACAATAAATAAGTACGATATAACTTGGCAAACCGGATAATAAAGCCTATCTTTATGAGCCTTTAATAAAGAGGCATAACAATAAACACTTTTAACATGAAACTTACTTTGATGCGGGACAACAACGGAACATCAACCATGCGGACGTTGGACATAAACCTACAAATAGAAGCGATGAAGCATGAAACGAAAGCCCGCCCGATAAGTAATCTACGGACAAGCATACGTTATGCCTCACCGGACAGCAAACTGGAAGCTGCTCAAAAACTACCCAAAGTCATCCCTGCGGCTAACTTCCGCAAAACAACAAATGGCGCACAAATGACCGGATATAACGGCATTGTGCAAATAGAAGTAAACCATCTGGCAAACCGGACGGAAGTAAACCGTATCAAACAGGAAGCAGCAGAACTTACACAGACTTTTGCCGCCTTTATGGGTTCCAGCGGTCATTCCGTAAAAATATGGCTACGCTTCACCCGCCCGGACAAATCACTTCCTAAAGACCGGGAAGAAGCAGAAATATTCCAAGCCCACGCCTACAGAAAAGCCGTCAGCCTTTATCAACCGGCACTCTCCTACTCCATCGAACTGAAAAACCCGACATTGGAGCAATTCTGCCGGCAAACGTGTGATCCGGAACTTTACTATAATCCCGACTCCACCGTCATTTATATGCGTCAGCCATTGGAAATGCCATCGGACACAACCTACAAAGAATCCGTACAGGCAGAAACATCTCCTTTCAAACGGCTGATTCCCGGTTATGACAGCTTTGACACTTTGTCCGCACTCTTCGAAGCAGCCCTGAACAAGGCTTACCATTCATTAAGCGAACTTCACCCCAACATACACCTACATTCCGACGAAGACCTCAAGCCATTATTGGTCCACTTGGGGGAAAACTGTTTTCAGGCAGGCATACCGGAAGAAGAAACAGCCCGTTGGGCAATCGCTCATTTCTACACCAAAAAGAAAGAATTTCTCATCCGGCAAACCATACAGAACGTATATACAGGAGCCAAAGGATTCGGACAAAAATCACCTTTATCAACCGAACAGGAACTGGAATTTCGAACGGAAGAGTTTATGCAACGCCGATACGAATTTCGTTACAACACAATGACGACTGTTACGGAATTTCGCGAACGGAACACCTTTTGTTTTTGTTTCCGCCCCATCACCAACCGTATACGCAACAGTATCGCCATGAACGCACGTCTGGAGGGCCTCAACCTATGGGACCGGGATGTAATCCGTTACCTCGATTCCGACCGCATCCCGATATTCAGCCCTATTGAGGATTTTCTTTTCGGAGTGGATGTCCGTTGGGACGGACGCGACCGGATTCGTGAACTGGCTTCCCGTGTTCCCTGCAACAACGCTCACTGGCCGGATCTGTTTTACCGCTGGTTTCTAAATATGGTGGAACATTGGCGTCACACCGATCGAAAGTATGCTAATTGTACAGTACCGCTACTTGTCGGACCGCAAGCTTATCGAAAATCGACTTTCTGCCGGAGTTTGTTGCCGCCGGAATTACAGATATATTACACCGACCGCATTGATTTCAGTAATAAAAGGGATGCCGAGCTGGCTCTAAACCGTTTTGCGCTCATCAACATGGACGAGTTCGATCAGAATAGAGTGAATCAACAGGCTTTCCTGAAACATATCCTGCAAAAGCCCGTGGTTAATATCCGTCGTCCTCACGGCACAGCCACACAAGAGATGCGCCGTTACGCTTCATTTATAGGAACAAGCAACCACAAGGATTTACTGACTGACACTTCCGGAAGCCGACGCTATATTGTTATCAATGTGACCGGTCCGATTGACTGTTCTCCAATTGATTACGAACAACTTTATGCGCAAGCAATGCACGATATTTACAGGGGAGAACGTTACTGGTTCGACACTGAAGATGAAAAGGTGATGACCGAAGCCAATCAGGAATTTCAAGTAGTTCCCATTGCGGAGCAGTTATTCCACCAATTTTTCCGGGCTGCTAAAGAAGAGGACAAAGAATATGAGTTACTTCTTGCTATTGAGATACTGGAACAGGTGCAACACGACAGTAGAATTCATATATCCGATTGCAATATTATTCAATTCGGAAGAATATTGCAAAAGAATCAAGTGCCTTCTATACACACCAAGCGCGGGAATGTTTATAAAGTGGTTCGAATCAAGCCAAAAAGAACATAAATATACGTTTTTCTACAAGGTGATAGGTGAAAGATACGGTGATAGGTTAGGGATGACCTATCACCGCTCTGTAAATACGATGAATAAAGAGTTTCAGAACGATGGTGATAGGTTGAAAGAGGAATTGACGAAATCAACAGGGAGAGAAATTAGAATATAAGATATCCTTTCACCTACTATATATTATAGCCCCCAGTAATTAAACCCGCCGACAATCAAGTTCCCATAAGTGAGGCTAAAAGTCTGGTTAATTCTTCTCGTGCTTCTTTATTAGGACAAGCAAGAGTATAAAGTTGGAACTCGGAGTCATATTCATTAATGGTTAAATAACCATTTTGATAAAGTATCGGCAAAATGTCTGCCATCGAGGTAATTGGTGTATCAAGCTGTCCGGCAGCAACCATTGTACCCTCTAAATTAGTGATCTCCATCTTATGCTGTCGCAACATATCAACTAGAAAAGCCGGCATTCTGTCCATAAAGTTTCCATAAACCTTTTGGTCAAACGCACAGAATAAACTAAATAAGTTATAAATTTCCTCACTATGTTCACTAAAACGATACCCACCATATTGTTGTTTCAAATGGATACAAGCCTCATCATAAGTTTCGTTATTAACTTGAGCCATTAATGTAATATCTGTTTTTAGTTGGCTACTCAATTCTTTTTCTGTAATACCGCAAATAGAACTATACCCATCCTGCATACTAAGATTTTGCAAACTATTCAGACCACCAAAAATGCTGTTCAGTTGATTAAACGCGCTAATACCTGTCACAAAAAGAAAACGAAGATATTTTCCTTGTGCTTTCAAAGGGCTGAAAAACTTACCCATTTCTTTACGGAGTTCATTTTGCAGTTCCGGCAAATGGTTACTGTCTAATAAGGGAGCATCGTATTCGTCGATAAGTACTACTACCTGTAAACCAGTCTGCTGATATGCCCTTTTTATTATTCCGGAAAAACGAGCCGCATAACCTTCTTCTTCCGGATCATTACCATAAATTCGTTCCCATCCACGAAGTTGAAGATTTAAACGTTCTTCCAAATCAGACATAGCTGTGTACTTCGTCATGCTGAAATCAAGATGCAACACCGGATAGACATTCCACTCTTTCTCCAAACGCTCCATTGCCAGACCTTGAAACAACTCCTTCTTCCCCCGAAAATAAGCATCAAGAGTGGACACCAGCAAACTTTTTCCGAAACGACGGGGACGACTCAAGAAATAAACCTTATTGGTATTAGCCAAACGATAAATCAACTCCGTCTTATCGACATAGACGTTGTTATTATTGCGTAAGTCTTCAAAATTCTGTATCCCTATCGGGTATATTCTGAAAGTAGTATCCATAATGCCTATCCTTATAAAATTGAAATGTAGACAAATATAGGGATTAAAATATAGACTTCAAACAGTACGTACTTTTTCTACACTTCATTCAGTTAAAAGCGACTATACTGACACGCCGCTTAGCCTGCTTAATGTTTTCAAATATAAAGAATTCGATAGTTATTGGTTTGAGACAAGCACACTTACCTATCTGGTAGAATTACTGAAAAAGCATTATTATGTTCTAGGACGGATGGCTCACGAAGAATGGTACGACGGAAAAGGCTTGCACCAAACGATACACGTTACCTTTCGAAACGGATGGACGGAAAGTATTCAAGATAGGGATTAACTTCAGTGAGAAAACCCATAATATAAAAAATGGGTAAAAGCCTCATATGTACTGAAATTTAATGGCTACGAAAACAAAAAACAAATCTATCCCCAATATGGGTTCTCATTACTTAAAACAACAAATAATAAACAAAGCTCATCCAATGAAAACTCTATTTAACGCCCTGCAAGTACTGAGTTTGTTAATAGGTTCCCCCTCATAAAGACAAAGTAAATCTTTCATAAAAGTGATAAATTCCCCAAAAATCTTCCATAATGACATATATTATAGACAAAAAGAATCAATCTATTCATCAATAAAAAAAATAACTTCATAATCGATTAACAAGTCACAAAAATTTAACGTAATTGTAATACGAAAAAGACGTTAGAAACTTTGTATGTTTCATAGAAAAAAATAACTTTGCTAAACTATTATTATCAATAAAGAATAAAAAGATAAATGATTCACAAAAATTTTATTAATTAATTAACAAAACAGCGAAATGAAAAATTTAAACTTTTTGAAGTTATTCTACGGGCTTATGCTTGTAATGGTTAGCACAGCTTTCGTAAGTTGCGTTGACGACAATGATGATACCGAGGCTCCATACCTCGAAGTTTCGCCTACAACCTTGATTTTCGGCTTAGATGGCCAACCTGCCAACGGAAGCCAAGCTTCTTTTGACATTTCAACTAACCGTAGTTGGAAAGCTACAGTAAAGGATGATAAATCATGGGTTACTCTATCAAAATATGAAGGTGAAGGTTCTGCTACTATCCAAGTTAGCATTCCGGAAAATATCAATGACGAAGCCAGTGTTGTTATCGAGATTTCTAACAAGGTGGGTGTGTTGATGTCAGAGACTGTTAAGATTAGCAGTGGAAGTGTAGGTCCTACAGAAGTAATTTACAACGAAACGGTTGGGGATAAAGCTGTATCAAACCCCTACCCATATGTAGATTCATATGATGGCTGGAATAAGAGCGGAGTTGGTTCTGCAAATGTCACTTATTCTGGAGCAAGTGCATCAGTTCGTGCTAGTGGATTAGCTAATTCAGGCGCTTATGAAGGTGCATCAGGACCTAATGTTGTATTCTTCGGAACTCTTCCTGCATATTTCCAAATTAATAAAATAGCTCTCACAGATGCACAAACTAATCTGAAACTTACGTTCGGTGCCAGCTACTCTATAAAGGTTGGAGATGATTATGACAATACATTTGATATATCTAAGTTAACTGTGTCTTTAAGTGCTGACGGTACAAACTGGATTCCTCTTACATATACCAAGAACAATGGAGATTCAGAAAAACCATATTGGGTTTTAGCAACTGCCAATTTCACTCTTAAAAAGGCGGTATCTGAGCTATACATCAAATACACTGCTTTAGCAGCTTCTTCTATCCGCCTTGATGACATAACACTTGCTACAGGTGCTGGTGGGACAGAAATAGATTTAGGAAATGGCGGTGGTGACCCGAGCGAAGCAACAGCAATAACTATTCCAGAGCTAATAAGCAAGATGACAGCTGAACAAACGATACTTGACAATAACGCAGATCGCTATCTTACAGCAATTGTTCAGAGTGATGTTGAAGGCGGGAATTATACGAATAACAACCTTGTTGTTGCAACTGAAAATGCTACAACAGCAGGTAATGGTATAATGCTTTATGGAAGTCAAGTTGATCCAAAGGAACTAGGCCTCAAGAAAGGAGACAAAATCAAAGTTACATTACACAAAGGAAAAGCACAGATAGTTAACTATCAGGGAGTTTATGAAGTTACAGGAGCAAAGACTGAAGAATGGGCTACTGTTGAGAAAGAAGGAACTGCAACTATTACCCCTATTGAGATAACTCCTAATGATTTGATCAACTATCAAAGCATGACGGTCAAAATAAAGAAAGCAACTCCACAAGCTGCTGGGATATGGGGTATCAATAGCCCATATACATTTACATCAGGAGGACAAGAGTTTGCAGTTTTCTGTAAATCAGATGCAGCCGCCTTTATGGATCAACCATTTGCAGCCGTAGAAAGCGATATCACTGGTATAGTAACGGTTTATAAAGAGGTACCACAACTTGCTCCACGCAATATGGAAGATGTTGCAGGTTTTGCTTCGACTACTCCAACAATCACATCTGCTACCCCAACATCCTTAAGTTTTCCTGCAACCGGAGGCAGTAAAGACATCGAAATAGGTGTTGTAAATATGGGAAGTAACACACTATCTCATGGTGGATTAAGCGGTATTCTATCTGCGACTATAAATGGTACTAAAGTAACTGTAAATGCAGAAGCTAACACTACAGCTAAGGAGATTGAACAAACTTTGAAAGTATCTTTGACCAATGGAAACAGCATCGACATTCCAATAACAGTTGCTGCACCATCAACTGGCGGAGGTTATTCTTTAATCTCAACATTAGAAGAATTAACTGCCGGCAAATATTTTATGGCAGGTTATGTTGAATTAAATAATGATAAAGTAGACTTAACTCCATATAATTATCAATTATGGACAGGTGAAGTTTCATATACAGGTAGTGGAACAAGCTCTAACAGTGATTTAGTAACAGTTTCATATCAATTCAAAGATAATGAAATAACTCCTCAAGAAGCATCAAAAACAGGAACAGAAATGGAGCTTGTAGCAGTTACAGGTAAGCCCAACACCTATTATATAAAAGTAGGAGACAAATATTTATACAACTCTGTTGCTACTACCAATCGCCGTCTTTATTTAAAAGATACAGCGGAAGATGCAGAATGGGTATTCATGGATAAAAGTAATGGTACAGGAGTTACTGCTTCCAATAATAACACATACCTAATTACAGCAAGCGCAACATATAATTATATTCGTTCTTATAAAACAGAAACCCAAACAAAAACAGGTATTTTCTTCTTTAAAAAGAACTAATAAAAAGAAATCTATAATTATATTATCTTTTATCAACTCTTGGCAAGATATGATCTTGTCAAGAGTTGATCATCTCAAGATTCCATCAATATAATCAAAATAAATGAGATTATTAAATAGTTACTATAAAGCAACTTTAAAGTTTCTCTTGCTAACTGTATTTATATCATGTATAGCTGCATGTAGCAATGATGACTCTAACGGTGGAGACTCATCACAGTTAGGTGATGCCTACTGGAAGATTTCCTCCACTGTAAAATCTGCATCCGGATCATCCGCCATAATCATCACAGGTACTCCTGGGACCATATGGAATGCAGAGATCACTGAGGGCACAACATGGTGTTCTTTCAGTAGCAATGATCTGACCTTATCCTCTAAATCCGGAGAAGTAAAAGACGGGCTCAATGTTCTATACGTATATTATAATAGCAATACAGGTAAAGAACAGCGTGTAGCCAAGATTTCACTCCAGTTTGCAGATCAAGAAGCGAAAGTCTTTGATTTAGTACAATTGTCTGAATCGCAGCAAAACCTGCCGGCTTTCAAGTTATGGGCTGAAGTACCAGACTTCAAAGAGAATGCAAATTACCAGTATGTAACTCATTATGCTCTTCTGAATGATAAAACAATACGTAATTATTCCATTTGTTTTGATAAGACAAAGAAAGCAGCTTTGTGGGTAGCATATCCGATACATACTGCATACCTCAAAGGATCAGGAGAACGTACAGACCGTTGGGCTTTCGATCCGATCATTCCTCAAAGTTATCAAGCTGATTGTACATTAAGATCTTATGGAGGATCTTATGACCGTGGACATCAGCTTCCATCAGCCGACCGCTTGGGAACAGATGAGATGAATGCTCAAACTTTCTATATGTCAAACATGACTCCACAGCTTAATCGTCTGAATCAGGATATGTGGGCTAAACTTGAAACCAAAGTTCGGGCAAACAACTGTTCTGATACGTTGTACGTAGTTACCGGTGCATATTTTGGAGCAGGTGCAACCACCACTACAGATGGAGCAAAGAATACAGTTCCGGTTCCTACAAACTACTTCAAAGTACTTCTGCGTACGAAGAGTGGCAAAACAGGAAAGAACATCAAAGACTGTTCGGACAGTGAACTGATATCAATAGGATTTTGGGTAGACCATAAATCATATGGAAATATCGAGCCTCCTAAGTCTATTTGCACTTCTGTAGCAGATATCGAAAAGATGACAGGATTTACGTTCTTTCCACAAGTATCCAGTAGTGTAAAACAACAAAATAATCCATCCCAATGGGGGATTAACTAATACGCTAGCTTATGAAAAAACTGTTATTAGTAACCGCGCTCTTTGCGCTGCTGATATCGTTCAGCTTTGCACAGAAACCGTATAAGGTTGTATTTTACAATCTTGAGAATTTCTTTGATACAATCAATGATCCGGAAGTTCACGATGATGAATTTACTCCCGAAGGTCCTAAGAAATGGAACTCAGCCAAGTACAACAAAAAACTGGCCAATACCGAACGGGTATTCTTTGACATCGCAGCTATCAACAAGGATTATCCGGTCATTATCGGTGTATCAGAAGTAGAAAACCGCAGTGTACTGGAAGATATTATCGCAACTCGCAAACTGGCTCCGGCAAACTATCGAATCTCACACTTCGACTCTCCTGAAGCCCGTGGTGTAGATGTGGCTTTTCTGTATCGTCCGGATGTGTTTAAGATAGAAGGAGAAAAAGCTGTGAGAACAGTCATCCCTTCACTTCCTGACTTCAAAACCCGTGATATCCTCACGTTATGGGGAACGATTGAAAACGAACCTTTCTTCTTTATGGTAGCACACTGGCCTTCACGTTTAGGAGGCAAAGAGGCTTCGGAGTTTAAACGCATTGCAGTTGGTCAACAGATGCGCAGCATTGCCGACTCCGTCATGAAGGCAAATCCTAATACAAAGGTCGTTATGATGGGTGACTTTAATGATGACCCGACTGACAAGAGTATTGCTCAAGGCTTGGGAGCCAAGTTCAAATTAAAGGATTTGAAAGAAGGAGACTTCTTCGATCCTTATGCCGACATGCTCAAGGCAGGATACGGAACATTAGCTTATGGTGATGCATGGAATATATTTGATAATATTGTCGTTTCTGAGAATTTAGCCAAAGGGTCAACCGGAAAACTTAAATTGCAACAAGCACCCGGTTCTAAATTCTACGGAAACATCTTCAAGCAACATTATATGGTGCAGAAAGAAGGACAATACAAAGGATATCCATTGCGCACTTATGTGGGTAACAATTTCCAAGGTGGATATAGTGACCACTTCCCCGTATATATCTATATAGGTAAATAAAAAAATAAGTTTATATGAAAATCAGAACATTCCTATTCATGATGCTATCTTTGATGTCATTCACCGTTTTTGCACAAAACAATGGTGGTGTCAAAGGTAAAGTCGTTTCCCGTACAACACGTGCGGCTATAGACGGCGTAAAAGTGACATTAACTCCGGGAGATGTAACGACCAAAACCGATGAGTCGGGTAACTTCGTTATCGAAAATCTGGCAAAAGGAGAATACACTCTTACTTTCGAGACAGCAGAGTTCGAACCATTAACTCTTGCAGTTCGTGTAGATAAGATGATCAGAGATATCAATAACGTTATCATGGTTCCCGACAATGTCGCTCCAACTATGGACGACGCAATCTTTGCCGAGTTTGATACAGAAACGCTGGACGATGCCCAGTCGCTTCCTTCATCACTGTCGGCTTCTAAAGATGTATTCAACAACATCGCTTCTTACAAATTCAGTGAGATGCGTTTCAATGTCCGCGGTTATGATTCACAATACTCAGACGTATATATGAACGGTATTCAGCTGAACGACGCAATGACAGGATACACGCCTTGGTCTTTGTGGAGCGGTTTGAATGATGCAACCCGTAACCAGGAAATCACATCTGCACTGAACATGGGCGACATGGGTATTGGCGGTATCGCAGGTACAACAAACATCAACACCCGCCCCTCACAGATGCGTAAAGGACTTCGTGCCAGCGTAGTGAACGGTAACTCCATGTATCGCTTCCGAGGCATGCTGACTTATGCCTCTGGTTTACAGGATAATGGCTGGTCTTATGCTTTCTCCGTATCGACCCGTCAGGGAGGAAACTCGTATGTAGATGGTGTATATTACAATGCTTTCGGATATTTTGCTGCTGTAGAAAAGCAATTCAATTCGCAGCACCGCTTGGCATTAAGCATTTTGGGTGCTCCTACAGAACGCGGTGCACAGCAAGCTTCTACTCAGGAAGTATACGACTTGGTAGGCAACAACTACTACAACCCGAATTGGGGCTGGCTGAACGGCAAGCGTGTCAATGCACGTGTACGTAGCTACCATGAACCTATCACCATGCTGAACTATACATTCGACATCAATGACCGTTCGCAATTGAATGTTGCAACTTCTCTGCGTTTCGGGCAGAACGGTTATTCTGCTCTAACCTGGTATGGCGGTCCCGACCCACGTCCTGACTACTACCGTTATTTACCCAGTTTCTACGACAACACTTATGTCGGAGCGCAATTGTATGAAGCATGGATGGGAAATACGGACAACATCCGCCATATCAACTGGGACAACCTGTATCATATCAACCAAAGCCAGGAGGAAAATCCGACTTATGGAGCCGGTCATCGTGCCATCAACATGATTGAAGAACGCCATGCAGACCAATTGGACTGGAACCTCTATACACAGTTCTCTCATCTCTTCCGCGATAATTCTAAAATTAACGGTGGTTTGAACTTCCGTCGTAATCGTACAGAATACTATAGCGAAGTGAAAGACTTACTAGGTGGTGACTACTGGGTAGACGTAGATAAGTTTGCAGAACGTGATATGGGTGGTATGAATCCGGTTCTTTACCAAAATAACATGGAGTATTATGATAAATACGGCCATGCACAAGCAGTAAAGAAGGGCGATAAATACAGCTACGATTACTACGGAAATATTATCAATGCACGTGCATGGGCACAATATAGCAAAAACTTTGGCAATTTTGGCGTCAATCTGGGTGGAGAACTCGGACATACTACTTTGTGGCGTCATGGTATCTGGAAGAAAGGTTTATTCCTTGACAATTCTCAGGGAGATTCAAAGAAGCAGAATTATCTGACTTATAAGTTGAAAGCTAACTTCAGCTACAAGTTTTCTGCTGCTCATTCTATTGATGCCAACATCATCTATATGCAAGATGCTCCTGCTTTCCAGGCTTCGTTTGTTTCACCTCGTACCCGTAACTCTGCGACTCCGGGCATTTCAAGTGAGAAGGTATTTGGTGTAGATGCTTCTTACAACTTACGTTGGGGAGATGTGAAAGCACGTATCTCCGGATACTATACGAAGTTTATGGATCAGTCCAAAGTTCTTTCTTATTATGATGACGTAGAAGCTACCTTCTCTAACTTTGCCATGAGCGGTATTAACAAACGTCATTTCGGACTTGAGGCAGCGGCTTCTGTACCTATCTATGCAGGACTTTCTCTGAATGCAGCCATCAGCTGGGGACAATTCACTTATGACAATAACCCGGATTATGTACAAATTCAGGATAATAGTGGAGAAATCAAGAACCAGGGTAAAGTATACTGGAAGAACTTCCGTGTAGAAAGCACTCCGCAAACTGCACTGAACGTAGGCTTGTCTTACCGTGGTCCTAAAAACATATTCGCGTCATTAGATATGAACTATTATAATAATATGTACCTATCTATGAGTCCGCTCTATCGTACAGATGCCGTACTGACACCGGGAATGACTGAAGAAGATATCGCAACGTTACGTAATCAGGAAAAGTTCAACTCAGCTTGTGTATTTAATGCAAGCGTTGGCAAGAACTGGTACATCAACCGTGCCTACACTCTTGGCTTCAGCTTAGAAGTAAAGAACCTGCTCAACAACCAGAATATCAAAACCGGCGGTTATGAACAAGTTCGTCTGCTGAAGAACAAAGACGAGAGTTATCAAACCTACCAACCGTTTGATTCGAAATATTTCTATATGTTCGGTACAACCTATTACATGAACATTTATTTCCGTTTCTAAGGACATCATAAGTAAAAAGAACAGTTATGAACAAAATATTTAAATTATGTATGCTTGTAGTAGTAACGCTTAGTTTCAGCAGTTGCTACAACGAGTTTGAAGAACCTGCTCCAGCCAAAGTCTGGACAAAAGAAGACTTCTCAAATAGCAAACTCATTTCCATAAAGGACTTTAAGCAACTTTTCTACGACAAATATGGGAAGGGAGCTTCCAGCTTAGGAAAAACTTTGGAAGTCACTGAAGACTACGTCATTAGTGGGAAAGTGATCTCAAGCGACCAAGCTGGTAATGTATACAAATCAGTATACATATATGACGAATCATCCAAATCAGCAATCGAACTAAAACTGATGGTTAGCAACTATGTTTATTTTCACATAGGACAGACTCTATTTGTTAAAACCAAAGGGCTTGCTATCGGTAGCTATCGCTATATGTTAAGCGTAGGTGGAATGCCGACAGCAGAAGACGTCTCAAAAGGTTATGCAAACCGTAACCTTGAGAACTCTTTATTCGTAGACCAACATATATTCAAAGGTGAACTCGGCAGTCTGACAGAAAATGATACATTGGTTATCAATTCCACAAATTTCGAAACAGCACTAAATGATGATGCATTAGGACGTTTGGTACGCTTCGAAGGATTGACTTACAAAGAAGGCACATACGACGGAGACAAATATCCTCAATATCTAGAAACGACTTATCCGAATGGTTCAACCACTGCTGTATATGAAAATAAATATTATACAGAAGAAGGATTGCCCCCAACCTATGCTTACAGCTATGAAGGTAATCGCTATTATGGTTCTTCTTGGTTTGCTTATGATAATACTACATCTTCTTCAGATTATGGAAACTATATCTTGCGTGTCAGCGGATATTCTAATTTTGCACTTCAGCCTCTGCCTGCAGACGGTACCAAAGGTAATATCACCGCTATTTATACCAAATATTCTTCTAAAAGTGGAGGATATATTAAATATCAGTTATTGGTTAACAGCATAAACGATATTGATTTCTAAACAAATACACAAGAGGGAATACTTCAAAAGTTCCCTCTTTTTTGTATAAAAGAGGAAATCAAAATACCTTTATATAAGAAACTTTCTTTCCTACAAATTAGAAAATGCCTTATCTCTAGTTAATAGGAGTACTTTTTTATAACCTGTTTTGTCGAATATAATCGATAAAAATAAGCCTATTTCATCGACTATACTCGACAAAACAACAATTTACTAGAATTAGAACCTATGAAAAATAGCCTATCACTCTATTTTTTAAATATAAAAGAACAGCAACAACACAAGATTACAAGCAATCACCACACCGAACCCTCCCAGAATCCAAGGACGAAGTTTACTTCCTTTCCCGGCAAAGAATAAAGCATAAAACATATTTACCATTATATTACTGATGATAGCCTGCATACTACAAGCAGTAATTATCAATGCAGCAACACTACCCGTATTTTGCAATAAGTTTAATATGAAAGGAGTGATATCACTAAAACCAGATACAAAAGACAGGAGATTCAATCCGCCTGTACCTGCATAAACGAGTGTATAATGAGTTAAGAAAGTAAATACGACAAAGAGTACGGCAAAAATCAAAGCAACTTTAAATTCCAACGGATTGCTGCTATCATCCTCTTCCGCTTCGACAGGCTGGTCGTTGGAACGCTTTTGACGGGAATGAATAAACCAGGCCACAATAGCTGCCACCACTGCCATAGTCAACAGATACGGATAAATAGACAAGAAGATTTCCCGACTGAAAATAAGTATCAATATCATAAAGCGCAGAAACATCATGCTGATAGCCAATAACATGGCAGCAACATAATCAGTAGCTTCCTGCTCCGAAGCTTTCCGGCTTTTACGGGCAAGTACCGAGATAGTAGCCGTACTGCTATATAATCCGCCGATAATACCGGAGACTAATGTTCCGGATTCATGAAATACATATCGCTTTAATAAATAAGAGAGATAAGAAATGCCGGATACCACTACCGTTGCCAGCCAAATAGAGTAAGGAGTGAGATTTACATCCGGAAGCAGATTTTTATGAGGAAGCATCGGCAATATAATACCACTGATAGCCAGGAACTTTGCCAATGTAATCATTTCATCATTCTTCATTCGTTGCGCAAATTCCGTAAAAGTATGTTTGAGTTCGGTCAGCAGAAGCACTGTCACAACCACCATGACATAAAACCAGGAAGGTTGGGTAGCTACGATAGGAGCCATACAATAAGTAATCAGGGCTATAATAATGGTAGTCACGCCAAAGACATGAAATTGTGATTGCTTTACATAATAGTTTAATCCCAATAGCAATCCCAGCACCGCTCCGCCTCCCATAAATAAGCGCATATCCGTAGGATCAAGTATATAAAGCAGGTAGCCCAGTATACCGATAAAGGTAAAAGTTCGGTCGGTTCCGAAAAGAGTAGTCTCACCTTCACGCTTCAAACTGATCCGACGCTGCGAAAGTCCGATTAGCAATGAAAACAAAGTAACTAAAACAAAAGTAACCAATTCACGCGGCACATAACCGTACAACTGTTCCATATCCATACACTGCTCTCTTTTTTATATAAGAACAAATATACGGTTTATTTGTTAACGTTCACCACGTTTTATACGGTTTTTTCATTAACTGTGAGTTATAGTAGCGTATATCTCCGGTAACCTCTTTACCAATAAAACCGGGTTTCACAAAGGCCTCATCTTCTGATTCCAGTTCTACTTCCGCCACAATAAGTCCTTCATTCTCACCATAAAATTCATCGACTTCAAATGTATGTTTGCCACTGCGCACCAAATAACGGGTCTTGTCAATGATCCCCGGTTCGCAAAGTTTCATCAATTCTTCCGCTTCTGATAAAGGCAATTCCTTTTCCCACTCATAACGGCTGGTACCGGAAGCATTAGAAGCCCCCTTTATCGTCAAATACCCCTTATCATCCCGAATACGAACCCGGACAGTACGCCCACGAGCACTACTGATATACCCTTGTACAATGCGACTCTGCGCAAAAGCCAAAGATTTAAATTCACCGGTAACCAAAAATTTACGTTCTATTTCTTGTGCCATGACACAAAGATAACCTAAAAATTGAAAATTGAGAATCAAAACGCTGTAGTTTTCTGATACACGATGCAAGGTATCAAACTATCATTTCTTAATTCTCAATTTTCAATTCTCAATTTACATCAGAATCTCGTCATGAATTCAATCACGATCTTATCCCGTTCCGATTCTTTGGGGATGCCGGAGTTCTTATAGAAATATTTTTCGAAATTCAGCCGGAGGTCGGCAATGAAGGCTTTGGAAAGACTTAATGTGATTCCACCTGTCACACGGTGGCGGGCATAATCATTTATAATCAGGGCTTTTGTCGTTTCATCCATTTTGCCATCACTATGGTCGGTCATCATATCATAGCGGGCCAAGAAAGAGATCTTATTGAATACTTTTTTCAGTGGTAAATCGTAATTGATAAAGCTATTCACTGCATGAACATCTTTGAATGCTTCATGCCCGTACATCTTATATAAATATTCCGCCTCAATATGAAAACGATCATTCTGATAATAAATACCGGCATCATACATATTAATGCGCACATTTTCCGGTTTTATCATTTGGGTGCTGAGTGTCAGGTTCCAGTTCTTATTAGGTAATAGCTGTGCTTTTATGGAATAATTCAGCGTTTTGTGCCATTCCTTTTGATTGGTCAAACCGGAGCCGTTGAATAATCCTCCTTCAAGGATAAAAGGGAAACCGCCTTTATTCGTATAGCCGGCCGTGAAACCGACGTCACGCACATTTCCTACTTGTTTAGCTATGAATGAGCGATTTGCAAAATACTGTTGATGTGGTGAACGGTGAGCGTCTATCGTGAAAGGAACGCGCATCTGACCAATCGTAAAATTCAGGTCTTTCACCGGAAAAACACGGGCATATGCATCAAGCATCTTGATAGAACCTTCATCAGAAAGGTCGATTTCCGCTTTATAAGCAACTATCGGATGCACATTTCCCGAAACACTGAAGCGTGCATTACGTACTTCAAAACGGCTTTCACTTGTTTCTGTCTGGTATTCGTACTTTCCCCGGATAGTTCCGTGAATCTCCGGCAGATAATCCTTAAACTCCATGGTCTGCTTATCCAGCTTCTTACCATCCCCTGCATCTTCTTTTGCCTGTCCAAAGGCCATTGTCGCCAGCAAAAGCATAACGACGGTTGTTGTGATTCTACTCATTTCAGTTGTCTGCTACTAAATTCACGGCAAAAGTACAACTGTGAGGATACACGGAGATGACAAATTAACTACGGGAAAATGACAGAAAAGTTACATTTATATTACAGAGAATACAAATGCATTACAAAACAAAGAGTTCACCACAAATTACGCAGATTAACACAGATCGGATTTGATATTCATCCTATCAATAACCAAACAATCCGGGTTAACCGTATAATTTGTGGCGAACTATCAGCCGAAAAAGGAAAATGCGATCAGCATAATCAATGCCAAAATAATTAATGAGACGAACACTATTTTGACAACCTTCTGGGCTTGTTCTTCTTCTTTTTTACTAATTGCTACTTTTTTCTTCACCTTACCCATAATAGTTAGCTTTAAAGTTCAACGCTAACAAAGTAAGTACAAATCTATTAACTTTCCAAAAATAACTCTTGCTAATTTTATTTTTTATGATTCCTGTGAAGAAAACTCCATCAAATAAGCTTTGATAAAACCATCTATTTTACCATCCATCACGCCGTTCACATCCGAGGTCTGATAGTTGGTACGGTGGTCTTTCACACGACGGTCATCGAATACGTAGCTTCGGATTTGAGAACCCCATTCGATCTTCTTCTTACCGGCTTCCACCTTTGCCTGTTCTGCCATACGGTGCTGCAATTCCTTATCATATAAGATGGAACGTAACTGACGCATTGCATTCTCACGGTTCTTCGGTTGGTCACGGGTTTCGGTATTCTCGATCAGGATTTCTTCTTCCTCACCGGTATAAGGGTCTTTGTACTGATAACGCAAACGGACACCGGACTCCACCTTATTCACATTCTGTCCACCGGCACCACCGCTTCGGAACGTATCCCAAGAGATATTGGCAGGCAAAATATTAACTTCAATACTGTCATCTACCAACGGAGTAACAAACACAGAAGCAAAAGAGGTCATACGTTTACCCTGCGCATTGTAGGGAGAAACACGGACCAAACGGTGCACACCGTTCTCTCCTTTCAAATAACCATAAGCAAAGTCACCTTCGATATTGATAGTACAGGTCTTGATTCCGGCTTCATCCCCTTCCTGAAGGTTGGCAATGGTAGCTTTATAACCATTCGTCTCGGCATAACGCAGATACATACGCATCAGCATAGAAGCCCAGTCCTGACTTTCCGTTCCACCGGCACCTGAATTGATTTTCAGCACACAATCCATCTGGTCGGCTTCATCACGAAGCATATTTTTGAGTTCGAGCGCCTCTACCGCCTCACTGGCTTTTGCATAAGCAGCATCTACATCTTCCTCAGTCACCAGTTCTTCTTTATAGAAATCAAATGCCAGTTCGAGTTCATCTGCCAGCGTCTTGAGTTCGTTGTAACCCTCAATCCACTTTTGCAGGTCTTTCACCAGTTTCATTTGAGCTTCGGCTCTCTTCTGGTCATCCCAGAATCCCGGAGCTTGTGTTCTTAATTGCTCTTCTTCGACTTGAATTTTCTTCCCGTCGATGTCAAAGATACCTCCTCAGCGCATCAGTGCGCTCTTTCACGTCTTTAAGTTGTTCAATAGTAATCATTTGATTTACAATTTTATTATTTACAAATTTCAGATATCGGGGACAAAGATAAGCAAAATTCTGCTACCTTTGTTTTTGTTATTAAAATGTTGTCATATTATGAACAAACGATTGAAACTTTCTTGCTTGTCACTCTTCCTGGCATTAGTGATTTGCAGCTGTAGCTCACAAAAGAAGTATAGCTACGAAACAGTGCCCGATGACCCGCTAAAGGCCCGCATTTACACACTGGACAACGGACTAAAGGTTTACCTCACCGTAAACAAGGAGACTCCGCGCATACAAACATTTATCGCAGTAAGAGTGGGCGGAAAGAATGACCCGGCAGAAACGACGGGACTTGCTCATTATTTCGAACACCTGATGTTTAAAGGCACTGACAAGTTTGGCACACAAGACTACGCGACCGAAAAGCCTCTGCTGGATGCAATCGAACAACAGTTCGAGATTTATCGTAAGACTACGGATGAAGCGGAACGTAAGGCGATTTACCACACCATCGACAGCCTTTCTTACGAAGCTTCCAAGTATGCTATCCCTAATGAATATGACAAATTAATGGCAGCTATCGGATCTACCGGCAGCAATGCTTATACCTGGTATGACCAGACGGTCTATCAGGAAGACATTCCTTCCAACCAGATAGAAAACTGGGCGAAGATTCAGGCAGATCGTTTTGAAAACAATGTGATTCGTGGTTTCCATACTGAATTGGAAGCTGTATATGAAGAGAAGAACATGTCGCTCACCCGTGACAATAGCAAAGTGCAGGAAGCTATTTTTTCTTCTCTTTTCCCCAACCATCCTTATGGAACACAGACTGTGTTAGGCACGCAGGAAAACCTGAAGAATCCTTCTATCACGAATATCAAGAACTACTATAAACAATGGTATGTGCCTAACAATATGGCAATCTGTATGTCCGGCGATTTAGACCCGGATGCAACGATTGCGTTGATCGACAAATATTTCGGCGGATTGAAACCCAATCCGGAACTTCCGAAACTGGACCTGCCGAAAGAGACGCCAATCACGCAACCTGTTGTAAAAGAGGTGTTAGGTCCGGATGCCGAAAGCGTTGCACTGGCTTGGAGATTCCCCGGTGTGTCCGACAAGGACTTTGAAATCCTGCAAGTCGTTTCGCAAGTATTATACAATGGAAAGGCAGGACTTATCGACCTTGACCTGAACCAGCAGCAGAAAGTGTTGAATAGCTACGGTTACCCGATGGGACTGGCAGATTACTCTGCATTGCTGTTAGGAGGACTTCCTAAACAAGGACAAACACTGGAAGAAGTAAAAGACTTGCTACTCAGCGAAATCAAGAAGCTCCGTGCCGGAGAGTTCGACGAGAAAATGCTGGAAGCGAACATCAACAACTTCAAGCTCGGTGAACTGCAAAACATGGAAAGCAACGAAGGACGTGCCGATATGTTTGTCAACTCATTTATCAACGGCACAGACTGGAAAAATGAAGTTACTGCCATCGACCGCATGGCCAAACTGACCAAAGAAGACATCGTAGCGTTCGCCAACAAATACCTGAAAGAAAATAATTATGCCGTTATCTACAAAAAGCAAGGAAAAGACCCGAACGAAAAGAAGATGACGAAACCGGAGATAACTCCCATCATAACCAATCGTGATGTAGCCAGTCCGTTCCTTGTGGAGGTACAGGAAAGCGCAGTTAAACCGATTGAACCTGTGTTCCTCGACTATCAAAAGGATATGAGCCAGTTAAAAGCAAAATCGGATATTCCGGTTCTTTACAAGCAGAATGTAGCCAATGACCTGTTCCAATTGATTTATGTCTTTGATATGGGAAACAACCATGACAAAGCTTTGGGAACAGCATTCGATTATCTCGAATATCTGGGTACTTCGGACATGACACCGGAAGAACTGAAAAGTGAATTCTATCGCCTGGCTTGTACTTTCTATGTTTCTCCGGGTAACGAACGCACGTATGTCGTACTTTCCGGACTGAATGAGAACATGCCTGCTGCCGTACAATTATTCGAAAAGCTGCTGGCAGATGCGCAGGTTAATAAGGAAGCCTATACTAATATGACCGGCGATATACTGAAAGCCCGTTCGGATGCCAAACTGAATCAGGGACAGAACTTCTCCCGTTTGATGAGCTTTGCCATGTACGGTCCCAAATCCCCTGCCACCAATCTACTGACGGAAGCGGAACTGACAAATATGAATCCACAGGAACTGGTAGACCGGATTCACAATCAGAACAGCTACAAACACCGTATTTTATACTACGGTCCAAGCAGCAGCAAAGATTTACTGGCTACCATCAACCAATATCATCAGGTTCCGGCAACCCTGAAAGAGATTCCTGCCGGAAACGAGTATTCTTATCTCGAGACTCCCGTCACTAAAGTTCTAATAGCTCCTTATGACGCCAAGCAAATATACATGGCACAGATATCCAATCTCGACAAGAAGTATGATCCGGCTATTGAACCTATCCGCGCATTATATGATGAATACTTCGGAGGGGGCATGAACTCCATCGTCTTCCAGGAAATGCGTGAAACACGTGGATTGGCTTATTCCGCCTGGGCTAGCATAATGCCGCCAAGCTACTTGAAGTATCCCTATGTACTACGTACACAGATTGCCACGCAAAACGACAAAATGATTGATGCCGTCACTACATTTAATGACATCATCAACAATATGCCGGAATCCGAAGCTGCTTTCAAACTGGCTAAAGATGGATTAACCAACCGTCTGCGCACCGAACGTATCATCAAGGGTGACATTATCTGGAGTTATATCAATGCACAGGATTTAGGGCAAAACGTAGACCCGCGCATCAAACTCTACAACGATATACAGAACATGACGCTGAAAGATATTGTCGATTTCCAAAAGCAATGGGTAAAAGGACGTACGTATGTTTATTGTATTCTGGGAGATAAGAAAGATTTGGAGCTGGATAAATTGAAAGCTGTAGGTCCTATTGAAGAATTGACTCAGGAACAAATCTTCGGATATTAAAAGAAATGATCCTGCCATAAATAATAAAAAGAAGGTGTCAAAGCACCCCTAAATACAAAGTTTACCCCTGTTACAGTTCAATCTGTAACAGGGGTAATACTTTAAAGAGAGCTCCAATACACTCTTTATTGTTTGCGCATTTACGGTTTAGCGTTTCATTTTTAACGATAAACCGCCTATCGCTTATTTCTCATTTTCTTCGTACATCTTCTCTATCTGCTCACTATAATTCTTGGCAACTACTGCCCGTTTCAGTTTCAGTGTATTAGTCAACTCTCCACGTTCCATGCTGAATGGTTCAGGCAGTAAAGTGAAACGTTTAATTTGTTCATAGTGTGCAAACTGCTGCTGAAGTGTATCGATTCGTGCACGGAACAGTCCTACAATCTTCGGATGCTGCAACAGTTCCGCCATATCCTTGTATTCAATACCCTTTTCTTTGGCATACTCTTTTACGAATCCATATACAGGAACAATCAGAGCCGAGACAAACTTACGCTGATCGGCGATAATGGCAATCTGATCGATATAACGGTCAATGACCAACTTCGTTTCCAAAGCTTGTGGAGCGACGTATTTGCCGTTCGATGTTTTAAACAAGTCTTTAATACGTTCCGTCAGGAAAAGCTGACCATTTTTAAAATAACCGGCATCACCTGTATGGAACCAGCCATCCGGCTCAATAGCGGCAGCTGTGGCTTCCGCTTTTTTGTAATAGCCTTTTGTGATCGTCTTACCCCGAAGCAGGATTTCATTGTCTTCACCAATCTTCACTTCAAGTCCCGGCAATACGACGCCTACCGAACCGATGTCATAGCCAACCGGCAGCGTACAAGATACAGTAGCCGTAGATTCCGTCAGTCCATATCCTACCACCATATTGATCCCTACCGAATGAACGAACTCATTGATTTCATCGGGAACGGCAGCACCGGCAGTCGGGAAAAAGTTACCATTCTCAATACCGATTGTTTTTTTCAGTAGAGAATAGATAGTCTTTTCGTAAAACTTATATTTCAGTTGATTCATCACCGGAGGAGTCTTTCCCTGACGCAGATAATCCAGATTATGGATTCTACCTACCCGGATAGCATCCAGCATCAGTGCTTTCTTCAACCCTGTTGTTTCGTTTATTTTTTCCTGTACCCCTGCATACACCTTCTCCCAAAAACGGGGAACACTGCACATCAGTGTCGGGCGAATTTCCTTAATCGTTGTCTGTATATCTGCCGGACGGAGATTGATACAAATCTGCACTCCTTTATGAATACAGAGATAACACCATGCTTTCTCAAACACGTGTGTTAATGGAAGAAAGTTCATCGATACATCCTTATCCGACATCGTCGTCAGACGGTCATCGTGTGTATGAAACTGTTCCAGATAGCAGGAATGGTGAAGCATAACTCCTTTCGGTTCCCCCGTTGTGCCGGAAGTATAGAGGATATTTGCCAGGTCATCATAAGAAGCCCGCTCCGTACGTTCTTCCACCGTATCATTATGAGGCAATCCCTCTCCCATCGCCATAAATTCATCAAAATAGATAGATGAAACGTCACGAGGGTCTTTTACCACCGAACGGTCAAAGATGATCAGTTGTTGTAAAGAAGAACAGAAACCAAAGATGCTGAAAGCGGCATCATACTGATATTGCTCACCGACAAAAAGAAAACGAATCTGCGCATCATTGATGATATATTGCGCCTGCGCAGGTGAACTGGTTGCATAAAACGGAATGGTAACCACCCGGTTGGCAAATGCACCAAAGTCTACATAGAACCATTCGGGTTTATTCTGTGAAAATATACCGATATTCTCTTGTTCTTCCACTCCCAATGCCACGAAAGCATTAGCTGCTTGCCGTACTGTTCCGGAGAACTGCTTCCATGAAATAGGAATCCATTGAGCTGTCTCATAGTCGCGGTATTTTAAGGCTACCTTGTCGCCATATTTTTCGGCCTGACGATGGACCAGGACAGATAAATGATGATAAGTCATACTCTTTGTATTAGTAAATATGGCACAAAGGTATTAGTTTTATTTGAAACTATTGCTCAAAACGACTATCTTTGTGCAAAGATTAAGATATAGATAAAAGATTTGCACTATGAAATATGATATTCCGTATATGTCGACAGAGGCTGTAAGCCTACTTAAATCGCTGATTAGTATCCCTTCAATCAGCCGGGAAGAAACCCAGGCTGCGGATTTCCTGCAAAATTATATTGAAATGGCAGGTATGCAGACCGGACGTAAAGGAAATAATGTGTGGTGCTTTAGCCCTATGTTTGATTTGAAGAAGCCTACTATTTTACTTAACTCGCACATAGACACAGTGAAACCTGTTAATGGTTGGCGGAAAGATCCGTTCACTCCACGTGAAGAGAATGGTAAATTATATGGGTTAGGAAGTAACGACGCCGGTGCCAGTGTTGTTTCTCTATTACAGGTGTTCCTGCAACTATGTCGTACTTCACAAAAATACAATCTGATTTATCTTGCTTCCTGTGAAGAAGAAGTTTCTGGAAAAGACGGAATTGAGAGCGTATTATCGGGACTTCCTCCTGTTTCATTTGCCATAGTGGGCGAACCGACGGAGATGCAACCTGCCATTGCCGAAAAGGGATTAATGGTATTGGATGTTACTGCCACAGGTAAGGCGGGACACGCCGCACGCAACGAAGGAGACAATGCTATTTACAAGGTATTGGACGACATTGCCTGGTTCCGTGATTATCGTTTCGAGAAAGAATCACCGTTATTGGGACCTGTGAAGATGAGTGTCACTGTCATCAATGCCGGCACACAACACAATGTCGTTCCCGACAAATGTACGTTCGTTGTCGATGTTCGAAGCAACGAGCTTTACTCGAATGAAGAACTGTTTGCGGAAATCAAGAAACATATTTCCTGCGAAGCTCAAGCCCGTTCATTCCGCCTCAACTCTTCACGAATCGACGAGAAACATCCGTTTGTCCAAAAAGCTGTGAAGCAGGGACGTGTGCCTTTCGGTTCTCCAACCTTGTCCGATCAGGCATTAATGTCCTTTCCATCGGTTAAAATAGGTCCAGGACGCTCGTCACGTTCACACACGGCAGAGGAATATATTATGCTGAAAGAGATAGAAGAGGCTATCGGGCTGTATTTAGAACTATTGGATGGGCTTCTTATTTAATAAAAATCATTGGTGAATTGATAGTTGAAAGCTATTAGTATGATAACAACTATCAATTCACCCATCCAATAAAAACAAAGCAATGATTATTCAAACAACTTCGATAAAGCTTCCTCCAGCTTTTCCCCCCTTAAATTTCTGTCTATAACAATCCCCGTAGGATCTACAAGAAAAGTTCTGGGTATAGCATAAATGCCGTATACGTCACCAGCATCCACATCCAATAATTGTGTCCAGTTCATTCCAAGTTCTTCAATAGCCGCCCTCCAAGGTTTCAGTTTCCGATCTGTAGATATGCTAATCACCTCAAATCCCTTAGAAGCATATTTTTCATAGGCAGCTTTCACATTAGGCATTTCATGCCGACAAGGTCCGCACCATGAAGCCCAGAAGTCAATCAAGACATATTTTCCCTTACCTACATAATCAGACAAGAGCTTCATGTTGCCAGTATTGTCTTTCACTTTAGCATCCGGGAAACGTTCCCCAATCTTTATCTTAGCGTCCATCTCCTTCCGTTTCTTTTGTTCTTCACGCTGCTCTGGAGTCATTTTCTTTTCAACTTCCGCCTTCATACGCAACTGTGCCTGGTTCTTCTTTTCCACAATGTTTCTCACTAGATTATTTTGTGAGAACATAGGCGAAGCTTCTTTCATCAAAATCTCCATGTCCTCGAAAGGCATCATCATACCTCCAATGGAGAAAAGGTATATACCCACTATACTATTCTTATAATCCCTTATACAATGCGATACAGAATCCATTTGTGCAAGAAATTTCTTCTCTATCTTATCATATTTTGCTCTAAATGCAGTATCATTCACCATCTTATCAGCAAATTCCTCAGGCTTCATTCCAGTCATTAACTTATAAATATCCTCTGATGTTTTTACCATATTATCCATTATAAGCTGCATACGATTTAAAGCTATATTCAATGAATCATTTAAGGGTGTTCCCCCTCTCTCGTTCGTAGTAGTATTCACAGATATTTTTCCTTTTTCGAGAATCAACGGATAGGTTTCTCCATCCATATCCTTGATGATTGCAATATCCGGCATCTGATATACACCGGAAAAAGAGAACTTACCTTTTTCCACTGTTGTACTGTCCAAAACAACTTCTTTAGCATTCTTTTCATCTCCCTCTCCCATCAAGCATAAATACAACAATTGATTATTCAATTCCTCATTAGCAATACCTTTGATTGAGTATTTCTCTTGGGCAGAAGAAAATATAGCAATGGCACAAAACGTGCATAGAATCATAATTCGATTTCTCATATAGAATAAATTTATATCAAAAACAGTAAACGCTCATGTTCATATACCTACTATTATCATTTCAAATTCTGATCATCATTTAAACTAATAATAGATCTTCTTATTTTTCTTACCGAAAGCAACCTGATAATCTTTCACCTTTATATTAAAATATGATTTAGACCTTCCATCGTCATTAGAAGGCAACTGTTCTTTATCCTTTTCATGCGGCAACTCAAGAATATCTATTTCTTTCACACTCTTCTTCAGTTTCGGGAATAGAAGGCTGATATAAATATATTTATGATTAAATCCTTTGACAGCCAACAGCCTACCCATCGGAGCTCCACCATCATATCCTCGTACATTATATTCATCGCCACTTTTCTTATCAACAATCTTAAATCCCGGACTATAATACAACCATTGCCAATCCCAATAAATAGGTTGTATGAATGTCACCTTAGTATCATTCTTTCTCCTTTCAATCGAATATAAAGAAGGACTTGTAGACCTCCCATTCTCATACGCTTTCTCATACACTTCTTCAGGAACTACAACTATACTATCACTAGGAAGCATATAAGCTTGTGCATATAACTCTTTATCACGCTTCTTCTTTTGCTCATATTCCTTCAGCCGTTGTTCATCTCTTTTTACTCGTTCACTTCTCTCCGGCATTACTTCTTTGAACATCTCTGTCTGGAGTTGCTGCATTAACAACGGCATTGCCTCACGCATAACAATCAACGAAGCCTCTTTATATTTTTCACCTACCGGAGATTCATAAAATGCAGCAACAGCTTTCAATTCTTCCAATGTTAAATGCTTCTCATAAATAGGCATATACATTTCAAATATCTTCTTTTCCATCTTCTGTTTCCAATTTTTAGCAAACTCATTCCAATAAGCCTCATTTTCTTTCGGCACATTTAATTTCATTATAGAAGATAATTTCTGGAAAAAGTCATCCGTAGTGGTCGAAGTACCAGAAAAGTCCATAATCTTCTTCAATGTTTCTTTGTACTCAGTCGCATTTGTTTTTTGTGCAGAAGCAGGTAAAATTAAAGTAAACAGCGCAATTATACACATCATTACTTTGGGAAGGAAAATGTTTTTCATAATTATCTAATTTTATTTATGGGATTTATATTGATTCCATGTTTCATCCCGCATTTCTTACAAATATACACATTAAACCAACATCATTCAATAGTATATTACAATCCATAAGGTTACCATTCACGCTCTCTGTAAGGTACAGACAAACAGAACATCCCCTATTCATCTATAATTATAACATTCAGACACCTATTTTATCAGGATTACTTTGAACAATTCATTTCATCTTTTGAAACGATATTATTATCTTTTACATCTAAAACCGCCTCTAATAATTTTATGAAATAGGCACCCGTTACCGGTCTTCCCCACGATGTGACTCTTGTTTTCTGATTCACCACATTATAAGTGTCTGCCATTGGTACACGCCATTTGTTTTCATTCATATAATTATAAAGCGGAAGAATAAACTCACGAAACACAAGCCGGTCATTTTGCAATGCAGCCGCCCATACAGTCCAATCAGCTTTCGCATAATCAGTTTTACTATGCAACGGACAACCGTAAGTATTCGATTTAGTCCTATAAAAAACAGTCTCCAATTCTACGACTCTATCCGGAAAAACATGAAGGTCAAGAAGTTTATCCCAAATCAAGTTATATTTTTGCCCCCAACTATCCGTCTGATCAAAAGCCAAACGATAATGATCTCCATCTGATGCCAGTTTCTCCCATTCTTCAGCCATTCTTTTTGCTGCTGCCAAATATTTTTCCGCATCTTCCTGCTTACCTAGCATTTTTGCCAGAAGAGCATACGATGCAATACCTAAAATTCCTTTGGCAGACAAATTAGCATTATGAGAATAGCGGCCGGCAAAGCTATCGGTATCAATCTGTTTACCGGTATCAACCCCGTTCTCCACCAAATACCCCGCCCATTTGGAGAGAGTCTCCCAATGAACCTTTGCGTATGATGCATCTTTTTCCGCTTTAGCCATAGCAGCCACCATAATCAGCATATTTCCGGCATGTTCAACCGGTAAATCTCCCCCTTTCGCTTGTCCGTTTACAAACGGATAACCGCCCAAATCATGAGCCGGAAAAGGCTTATTCCATTTACCACTCTCACTATAATAAAAGAAAGGATTCAACATTGCTTTCAGCAGATCGGGATTATAACAAAGAAATAGCGGTGAAGCAGCATAATAAATATCCAGTGAACCCACCAACGTAGTAAAATAGAGCAACTCATCACTCGAATCCTTAGACATCTGGAAAGACGAAACGGCCTGACGATATGCCGAAGCACATAGTTCTGCGTACTCTTTACCACCGACACGGCAAGCATTTTCCATCAATTGCCTGTCAAAAGCATAACACCTTGCCATTGTTTCTTTATATACTTTTTCCGCGTCTTCATATAATCCTTCTATCGTTCTATCTCCGTCCTTATTCCAATAAGGTCGTAGGTCCTCACCGAAATAAGCCATTGTATACAATCCATCGAAAGCCACAATCAGATGTTGAGGAAACTCACTATTCATTTCCAGCTTCTGTGCTATAGCCGCATAACGTTTTTCATTCGACCGACGCATTTCTTTCAAATCACCTTCTTTCATAAAGTGTGCCCGCATCTCTGCCGCGTCCCCTTGTGCACAAGTAGCATTCTCTTTCGCTCCTAAATAGAAATACCCCCAGGCCGGAGCATCTTTCAGCTTATCTACCCATAACTTCTGATTCTCCCGACCGGTCTTCATCATCACCCAACCGTCTTTTTCATACATCTCCGTAGACTGCCCGGCACGAAAGGCTTTATGAGGATCCATTTCAAAATAAATAGCGACATCATGCTCCTTACCGTCCAAGGCTTTAGCCTGATAAGAAATATAATTGACCGGGCGACTTAACAGTTCCAAATCATCCAATAAATAAGGAGCCGTAAACGTCAGTTTCAATTCCACATCTCCACAAGCAAAAATATAATGTGTTTGGGTAGCCTGCACATCCACTGATTTTTGCCCGGCTTCCTTTAGCTCACCATACAACCCGAAATCTGCAAAGGAAGTACCTCCCCAATTCACACAACGGGCAGCAAACAAGGCTTTTCCATCTTTCATTGTTTCCAAGATAGAATCCGGGATCTGCACTTTCACATCGTTGCGTGCCTTCGTTCCTGTACGAACAAGCTCCTTTCCATTAATAAGCAGCTGCATACCGTCATTATACGAATAACGCACAAAAAGTTGTCTGTTTTTCACTAAAGAAGGATCGAATGAGACTTCCCTCCTAATCCATAGCCTATTGGTATTCCAGGGAGTACCAACACTCGGTCCGCCTTCCGTGCCAAAAGCAGCGCTTCCTTGTGCCCATGTGCTATCATTGAAAGCAGCCATTTCCCAACCCTCTTCCGGTTGTTCCGTTGTATATTTCCCAATCCATTCCTTCTCATTAGAAACAGGAGCTATGCCTTCTACCAATATTCCCAGCTCCTCTGCAAATAAGCCGAAATCAATCAATGCACTACCTGTTTTATTCTCACAATGAGCTGCAATAAGGGCTTTCCCTTCCTTCATTGTATTCAAGATAGAATCCGGCAACTCGACTTTTAAATTTGCCGCTGCGCGGTCCGCACTTACGACTAGTTTTCCGTTAATATATAATTGAACTATATCATCATACGAATAACGCAAATATATTTTCTTGTTCTCAAGCAAATATGGATCAATATCCACGATTTCCCTCCGCACCCATATATCAGTTGAAAGCCACTGCGTTCTCGTTTCACGTCTGTCGCGTGTACCGAATGCACCTTCATTTACCTGCCAATATTGATCATTAAAATCCGGTTGCTCCCAGCCTTCATCCGGTCTAAGAGAGGTGTACTTTCCTTCCCAGCTTTCATAATCGTATGCCATTGTTGCAATGGCTTGCATAGGTAGTTCACGTCTACCCATAAAGCGATACATCGTTCCGTCCACCCGCAGGAAACCGACAAAAGGAAGATTTTTCCCATTAGTAAAAATCATATTCTTCTCTGTCAGCTGATCTGTTGTCGACCATAAACGCAGATGCGGGTGGAGCATTAATAGCGGATAAGCAGGTACACGCAGGTCATTTTTAATGGTTTCGTCAGAATAAGGAACACTTTTTGAACAGGCTGCCAACAGGATAGCTAACGAATAAAGGATATACTTTCTCATAATTGTTTTTTGTTACAAATAATATATTGTCAGGCACTTAGTCCTAACTAACTTTCAATTTACAGTTTTGCAGTTAATAATGACTGCTATGGATACAGAGAGATACATATCTGCTCAATTCTTCTCATTCTTGATAGAAAATATCTCGACATATAGTAACTAAAGCACCTTAAACGAACCATAAGGAGAACTATTATAACCAAACAGAGCCTATGTTGGAATCACAAAATAAGCTAAGGTAAGAAGCGTTATAGATATAACATATCCTATCCTTTCTATTTTACTATGCCGAAATAAATAATTAAATACAAACAAAGCAATTACCCAACCAAACACTATTTTAATTAAATCATAATGTTTCTCCAAAGGATTCCAAATATAAAGGTATACATTAAGGAAAAACATTATGAATGTCGCATAATTACATACTATATTCATAATATTAAAAGTTCACACTCCTTTTTGAGTTGATATTTTATCCGTTTGATTAACATTGAATTTACTTTTGCAGGCTTTTCCAGAAGTATCTTTGCCAATTCCGAAGCCTTCTCTGTATTACCTATGCATTTATACAGTTCATACAATTGATAAAGAGGCAAAAAACGACTAGGGCACATATACGAAGCACTCATATAGTATTCTTCAGCCTGTTTATAATCCTTTTTCTCTCTATAAATATCTCCTAATAATAATTCAAGATCATAATCTGCCCAATACTTGCGACACTCCAACGCTACCTTCAAAGCCTTCTCGTATTCTTTGGCTTCCGTGAAAACAGCAGCATAATTATACAGGAAATAAGGATTATCTTCGAATCGGTGTTTCAGACTCACATAGTACGGAAGCGCCTCATCATACGAATGACAAAGAGCTAACTCCGAAGCCTCCTGCCAACTGCGTTCCGACTGTGTACGTGCGCCCAGCCTAACCTGTCCCCAAAAGAAGCCCATCAACGCTGCGGAATATATTATATTCCTGCCCCATGTACCTATCTTTATCCGCTTCAAATAATCAGCAGTCAACATGAGAACGGCAAGAAATGTCACCATCCACGTAAAAGGATACGTAAACGGATAGGAAAAGAAAGAGAATATGCCTATTGATAGCAAAGCATAAAGAGTTATTTTCTTTTCCTGTGTAGGATTTTGCCTATAACAATACACAAGTGCCCCCACAATACCCAAAAGCAAAGCCAATCCGACAATACCGAAATTAATCAGAACTCCCAAATATTCATTAAAAGGCTGCTTTACATTATCCGCTAACATTGCATAGCGATTTTGCGAACCATATTCTTTGAAGTAATCCGCCTGATAGTCCATATATTTAGCCTCGAAACTTCCGACGCCATGCCCCGTCCAAGGAGCATCTTTCACCATTTCCAAGCCACACCGCCAAATCAACAACCGACCATCTGCCGAATCTTTTTTCAACCAATAGGAGCCGATTATTAACAATCCTATCATAGATACCGATAATAAATATCTCCACAATCTCCCATGAACGAATCTTCCACACAAATACATGACACATACCGCAATGACACTTACCATGCCGGATCGCGAATGAGATAAAAATACTGCCAATACCATCACTCCCCCTGCCAGCCATCCGGCATATCGAATATACTTATTTCTATGTATGATCAAAAAAACGACAAAAGGCAATCCGGCACAAAGACAAGCTGCAAATCCTGCCGGATTATCAAAACTACCGGTCACACGGAAGGTTGCATGAGAAGGAAACAAACCTACATATTGCAATATTCCATAAACAGCCTGCAACCAACAACTGGAAACAATGATACTCCCCCATATCGCCATATCCACCACTATGGATTTACGCTGCAATGCCAAAAATGCAGCACACACCAGCATCCATAACAGCACAAACAAAACGCAGCACCATTTAGGCACAATATATGCGTCTGTAAATTGGTGGGAATATACAAACATACTGCCTATACATGCTGCGGCAAACAAAAGATGAAAGAGTCTTATCATTTTTATCTTAGTATTAAATTAAGTTCTCATCCTCCAATACCTTTCAACATTCTATTCATTTTCCGTAGTTGATAATGAATGATTAGGAACAACCTCAATAAAACGAGGCCTTTTAGCATCCAGACTGTCTTTCAAGGCCCTGGCCTTTGCCATATGTTCTTGCAACTCGGTTCTATACTCCCGCCAAGCTAAAAGAATATCGCGTTCTACCTCAGGCATTAAATCGACAACATGCAAGAATCGCGATAAAATAGCCTCATCTCCCGCAGTTTGATTAATAGGGTCTATATACATAGCCAACCAAGATCGGATAACATCGGGATATTGGGCATATTTTTCTCCAAAAAGCAAACAACCTTCTGTGGAACGTATATACGCATCTCGAAACAACGCATTTAAACGTGCATCACTTTTCATCGCTTCCTCTTCCTGCTTGGTTCTCATCAAATAGAGCATCTTGTCTACTTGCTTTTTACATTCGATAATGTACGCATTATAATCATTATTAATAGGAGCACCGGAAACATTCCCCTCACTTCCCCAATCAACAATGCGAAGTTGAATATCCCCCGGTTCTATAACGAAAGAGGTATTATAACGAAACTGTCTACCTTTACTGCAAGAGAGAGAAACCAAAAAAGGTTTCCGCTTGAGCGTTCCTTCGTAATGGAATGTATTACCAACTACCAATATGGTATCTTTAAATGCTTGCTTCATACGTTCAGGTTCTTCAACAAGAGCTGAATGTTCATATAGAAACACATACTCACCATCCAAAGAACGATCTGGAAACTCACCGCTGATTGTGTATCTTTCTTGCCCGTAAAATAGCTGGGCAACAGAAGCAAATACAATAATTAATAATGTCCGTGTATATTTCATTTTCGCATATATTAAATTTATATCTTTTATCATCTTGTTTCTATCTACCTCAACATATTTGCAATGGACGTAACCAGCACCATCGAAATTATAATTATGCACCCAAAATCTTTCTTTTTATTTATAAGTACATCTACAATTTCCCACAATAAAAGAAAAAACCAGGTTGAAAGATAAACGATATGCAGTGTTATATCTCCTATTGGATATTTCCTGTTTATCATTGATAACAATATATATAAGTGTTATTCTTGGTCGACAGCATCTTTTTAATTGACGTCTTATCTTCCCAGATCATAAGATATATTGGTTTTTAGTTACTTACTCAAGATTTCATTGTTTCTCCATTCATCAAGGTACAGATTCTATATACAATTCCGTTTTATCCTTTCCTGTCATAAAATCAATATTCACGCAATAACATAAATAACGCCAAAAGAAGAAAGTGAAAAACATCTGAACATCCCTATCCGTTTCAAAAGCATCTAAACATTGATGTTTGTTGGATTGGATCTTTCCCCAAACGACAGTAAAAGGTAAACTGCCGGTTGCTTCATACGCATTGCATATTTCTTTAAATAAAGGAGATGTAGCCTGTGACAGTTCCTTCTGATAATAAGTTTCTCCATTCAGTTGTTTTTTGAATTCATAGCCACAAATAATATGATAAGGATCGTACCGTTTCCAATTCGTATGAAGTGAATCAATCGGATGCTCATTAGTCTCTACAAAATAGCTACCAAACATATCCGGATAAAGTTTGCCATTAATAACTTTCAAAGCCTCCTTGTCCACATCAATAATATAATGGAATTTATAATGCAGAAAAGCATCCATCATCAACTTTACTGCTTTTCCGTCAGAACTGCCGTAGTTACGTTGCAATGTAGAACGGAAAAAATTAATCATTTCTGTCTCTATAGCAGACACATCGTTTATTGTAGATGCTTTTGTCTGATAAACAAACAACATTATTCCCAGAAGGAATAAAAAAATACTTCTTTTCATATTCTCCTTATTCACATTTTATTGCTTCACTTGTTTTATTGACTCCTACATAAGGTATCCAATCCTCCTACATAAATACTATCACCGAAAAAGCAATTGCTATGCACCATGACGACTGCCACGTCAGGTGACGTGACAACCACAGGTGACTGATCATTAATAGCTATTTCATATCCTATCATATTTTTCCGTTATTGATGATGAAGAATCGGAACAACCTCAATATGCTTTTTGGCATCTCGTTTGTATTTCCTGTTTATGAAATCAATATGGCTTTGTGGTATATTGGCTCCAAAAATATTCCCCCACTTCACAATTGCTTGCGTTTTAGCATTCACAAACATATAATAATGGTAAGTCGTATCCCACTATTCACTAAATATATTCAGTGAAATTCCATTTTATAGGTTATCTTTGTATATCAGTTATTTGCAGATGTTTTTATTTGGTTTGAATACTCACGAAATTTCACGGTTTTAGAAAATATTGGTACTATTTGATACCATATTTCAGGATATATTTTGTACCTTTGCATCACAGTAACCAAGATATATCGCATATGGATTTCATCTTCATCAAATCATCCAAGGCAGGAAAGGAGGACTATGGTTCCATCTATGCCCGTGTGCGCAGCGGAAAGGCGAACATGAAGGTCGTGACGGGCTTCACCATCAAGCAGCTTGAATGGGAAAAGTACCGCAGCCTGCAATACACCTCGTCAGCCCTGATGTCGAGCATCGGGATAAAGTACGGGCAGTTCGCCCAAGTCCTCGCGAGGATAAAGGCGGCATTCGAGGCGGATGGGTTCAACCCCAAGGAGGCCAAGAACATCATCGAGAGCGTGAAACACGACGTGCTCAACGGAATGATGCAGATTGTGGAGGTCAAGCCCAAAGGCAGGATGCTGTTCGAGGATTTCCTCACCTCTTATATAGAAGACATGGAAACCGGACGGCGCACCAAGAAAGGCCGTACCGTGAAAGTATCACCTGCCTATATAAAAGGTCTGCGCATTATCCAAAAACAGATTCGCAACTACCAAAAGGAAACCCACCGCAAACTCGGACTGGATGACATGACGATGGAGACGCGCAACAGCCTTGTCGGTTACTGGAAGGAACGGGGCTTGATGCCCAACGCCATCAACTCGTACATGACCGATGTCCGCACGGTGGCAAAGGCGGCCTACGAGGACAAGCTGACCAAATGTGATGATTTCCGTCATTCCGACTTCGTGCCGAAAAAGGAGGAAGTGGACAACATCTATCTCACGCCGGAACAGATACAAGAAATGCTCGACCTTGACCTTTCCACCAAGGAAGCTGTGAAAAAGAGACTGGAATCACTTGACATCAGCGAGGACGAGAAATTGGCACAACTTTCCAAATGCCGCATCACCCATATCAGGACACTGGAGCACGTGAGGGACATTTTCATCGTGGGCTGCCTGACCGGGCAGCGTGTTTCCGACTATTCAAGGATATGCGAGGACATGATAACGGAAATCGGCGGCACTGAGTTCATACTCATCACCCAACAGAAGACGGAAAAGAAAGTCTATATCCCCGTTGACAGGCGCGTGAGAGCCATACTTGCCAAGTATGACGGCAAGCTGCCCCCGGTTCATCCCAATGAAATGAACAAGCTGGTGAAGACCATCGGCCTGTTGCTCGGCTGGACACATGACTGCGGCTTTGACGAGAAGCGTCTCAACCCCAAACGGGGAAGGAGGTTCTGCGACATGCTCCTTTCCCATACAGCCCGGAGAAGTTTCGCCACCAACGCGTACAAGGCTGGCGTCCCTCTGCCTTCCATCCAAGCCATCACCGGACACAGCAGCGAGGCGCAACTGCGCCGCTACCTGAAACTGGACGCGGAGGAAAAGGCCGTCATAGCATTAAAGGACTTAAAGGGTATCATCAAAATATAAGAAGGTGCTTATGGAAAAATCAAGGTTTGACATCATTAGCGACCTGTTCAAGCTGTCCAACGTAATCAGTGGGAGCCTGAAACTTGCGGAATCGCTTGCCGACAAGTCTTCCGGCAGTGACGAAACGGATTGCAAGGATATTTGCCGGAACATCAGATACAGCCTGAAGCCCCTGCCTTTTCTTTTGGCCGGCATCAGGGAATATGTCACCGAACACGAGGATAAGGATCTGGCACGGAAATTCGTCGGGCTGCACGATGACACGAAAAGGCTTCATGGCATCTGCTCCAAATATGCGGACTTGAACAAGGCGGCTTTCCGTACAGGGGTGGCTTACCTGAGCATGGAAGTCATAAGTCAATACTTCTTTCCCGAAAAAGAACAGGAGCAAGTATCGCCGGAAGGTTCTGATATTTCTCCCAAACCAATGACACGTACCGAAGCCACCGACTGCATCGACACCATCCGTGCCGCCATACGGAAGTGTGCAAAGGATTCAGACGGGAACAGAGGGAAAGAAATGTATGCCATGCTTGCCAAAGTGGACAAGGCGAAAATCCAAGCCGTCAAGGAGTATATTGTCAATGCCAACGACAAGGATTTGGCGCAACTCTTCACGGAATATTTTGCGGAAGCCGTCCACCTTTCCATGCTGCCCCAAAATGATGATGTGAAAGCGCAGTCCGCAGGAATAAAGATGTTCCATATCGCAATGACGATGGGATATGTCAAGAGGAACGTGCTACATGAGAACGAGTCCAAGTCAGCAACATCACAAACAATACCCTCTTGTACGGAAGAAGCGTCATCCGGTTTTACCGCCACAGATACAATGCAAGGCGGTACGTTCAGCACGACCGCGCAGGTTCCCGTTTTAAGGCTGTACCGTTTCCTTACCACCTATACCGTACAGAGTGGCCCCGACAAGGGTAAACCTTTATTGGACGGCAATGCCGTTTCCGACCGGGACTTCCTCCGTGCCATCATGCGTGCCGACTATTCCACGATATACGGCAGTTGCGTGAAGGGCAAGATGCGCTGTGTCGCCATCCTGCTGTCCAAAGCATACTTCAAGGGCTGGAAAGGTTACAGGGCATCCGCTGCCCGTTCCATGGGGCTGACACCCGAAAGCCTCGCCAAGTATAACGTGGAGAAAACCTTTATAGCAAAGCTCAAAGAGCTGCTTCCCATGATAAAATAGTGACATAACCCACAGGTGGCTACAATTCACCACAACCCACAGACTTCCACAAGCCGTTAAGCACCAGTTGTTTGACGGCTTTTTTCATGCGGTGTCATTTCATAGAATACCACAAATTCACAGGCTTTATTATTGCCCTACCTTTGCCGCCATAAACTTAAAATCAGTGAATTATGACAGATAAGACAGAAATGGTACTGGTATCGCGCGACGAACTTCAACAGCTTATCGGCGCAAGCGTGAGGTGCGCGTTTGAGGAATACCGGCAGGAACAGGCACCACAGGACACATCGGAGTATTACACCATCCGGCAACTGGCGGAGAAATGGGGCGTAAGCATAGCGACCATCTGGCGGCACGAGAAGCTGGGACACATCAAAGGACAGCGGATAGGACGGCGTGTCCTGTTTCCCAAGGAACAGATAGACCGCATCAAGAGCCTGAAAGCCACCAACAGGAAGGCCGACAAGAACACCAAGGAATAATTTACAAGACGCACAACAAAAAACATCAAGGCTTATGAAGAATTTGAAGCAGCTTGTTTTGCCGTGCTACAAATTGGAGATGGTAATGCCTGTGGAGGCATGGTACTTCCTGCACGGGAGTACGGACGGGATATGCAACCTTACCTATCTTCTTTCCCTTTTGTCGAAGATGGCGGTTTCGGAAGTACAAAACACCAAACGGGGATTGGGCTATGCCGTCCATCCCGGACAGGTGGATAGATCTATGCTGGTACTGGCCAAGGAATGGGGCATCGGGCGCAAGGCGGTGTCCCGCCTGTTGGAGGATTTCTCGGAACGCGGGCTAATCCGTGTTGATTCCAATCCCGTGACTTCCATCATAGACATGGTGTGCGTGAAGTCGTGGATGATAGCAGGGCGGCTCATCGAGAATCCGACATACCGCCAGACAATCAAGGCATACGAAGGGGTACGGATTTTCCTTTTCAACGGGCAACAATTAGAGACCTTGCGCCGCAGTTCGGCAAGGAAGAAGAAAGAAAAACCGATAGAAGAAACGCCAGAGGGAACGGATGGCTTACCGTCCATGAATCTGACCGGTTCCAATCCTATTATAGAAGGTACAGGAACAGCGGAAACCGAAACGGCAGCAACAACCGAAAGCGAAGTGGAAAGCACTGTGGAAAATGCCGTTGTGGATGCCGACAACACACCTGTTTTAGAGGATGGCAATACTCTGTCCAGCTCACAGAAATGGAAACAGCCATAGGAATGAAGCGGCAGGAATGGCAAGCGACAGCGTTTTAGAAGGGATATTTTTTAGGGCTGGCAAGTTAATGTTTTCGTCCACAAAAACCACGCCACCAATGGCGACCCGGCCACACGGGAAACGGCAAGCCCGGATTACAGCCCTAAAAAACAAAACGGTTTAACGGATAAAAGAAAACGGATATGACATATCAGGAGAACAGAAACAAGGGAGGCCGCCCCAAGGCGGTGAAAGGCAAGGCGCGGACAAAAACCATATCCACACGGCTCACGCTTGCCGAATGGAAAGCGGTTATGAAACGGATAACAGATGCAGGCAAGAAGCCGTCACACTTCCTGCGTGATTTATTACTATACGGCAAGGTCGTGTCTGCACGGACACAGGAAGACAGGCAACAGATAAGGATGCTGGAGGGAGGATGCAACAACCTGAACCAACTGGCGAAGATGGCGCACCAGCAGGGCTTTTCTCTTTTGAAAGGCAAAATCATGGACTTGCTGGACGAGTTCAACAAAATCATCGGGAAGATATGATGGGCGATTTGAAAAAACGGGCGAGCTTCGCCAGAGTGGTGAACTACGTGAACAACCCGAAGAAGGCAAGGATTATCGACAGCAAGGACGTGAGGCTTGATGACAACGCCACCATCGCAAGAAGTATGCAGGGACAGGCGGACGACAAGCCGGGGCGCAAGCTGAAAAATCCGATGTATCATATCTCGCTGGACTTCGCACACGAGGACACACCCAAGCTGACAGATGACCTGATGGTCGAAATCGCCCGTGAGTATATGCGGCGCATGGGTATAACGAACACCCAATACATTGTGTGCCGCCATACCGACAGGGAACACCAGCATCTGCATATCGTGGCCAACAGGGTGGACAATGACGGGAACACCATCAGTGACAGCAACGATAATGTGCGTAATGTAAAAGTATGCAAAGCTCTCACGAGGGAATACGGACTGCACTTCTCCAAGGGCAAGATGAACGTGAAACGTGACCGCCTGCGTGGTAAGGACAAGGTGAAATACCAAATCTATGACGCTATCAAGGCGGCATTACCCTGTTGTAACTGCTGGTCGGATTTGTGCGACAGGCTGGCAAAGCAAGGCATCGGGGTAAATTTCAAATACAATAGGAACAAAGGTAAAATAATCGGTGTGTCGTTCACGAAGAATGAAATCTCGTTCAGCGGCTCACGAATAGACCGGAGCATGAGTTTTTATAAGCTGGACAGGCTCTTCGGGAACCAAATTTCCGATGGTATGGTATGGCAGCCCCGTGTGCAAGAACAGCCACAACCGACCCGGCAGGATGTGGGATTCCACAACAATACGGCTGATACTTTTATAAGAGAGCCGTCACCGGCCAAAGCGGAAGCGGACGGCAACGGAAGCATCCCTGCTGAACCCGGTTCAAACATCGTTCAAGTGACCATCGGCACACTCATGGAGTTGTGCGTACAACCGCACCAAGCCAAGGTATCATCCGGCGGCGGAGGTGGAGGAAACGAAAACGGCTGGGGTGATAATGACAACAAAAAGGACAAACATAAACCAAGGAGGAGAAGATGATGAAGGACAACAAACAGAACATCGCCGACCTTATCGGGGCATTGGCAGAAGACATCGAGGATGTCAAGAAAAAGCTGGACGCGAAAGACAGTTCGGACAAGGACGAGGTATTGAAAAGGCTGACGGTGAGACTGGAACCTGTTATACGGTTCTTCAATGGCAATGTACCGGAAAATGTCAATGCCATTTTCGGAAGCAAGGAAGCCATCGAGGAATACAAGCAATCAATAGGTGATGAAGCGGTAGCAAGTCTGCGGTTATACACCGAAGCCAATGAGAAGGATATGCGCAAGCATGGAGTTCCCACTATCAAGGAACTGCTCAACAAAATATTGGAAATGCTGACTGCCCATGTGGAGAAAGACAAGCAGACTTCGAAACAGGTGCGGCAAAAGCAAAGTGTCATATCGGAACTATGGCAGATAATCCGCCCGGACAAGGCAATAAATGTAATAAGGCTGTTATGGAGTAAAGTTCCCGATGGCTGGCACAAGAACCCATATGTATGGACTGGCATAGGCTGTACAATCGTATTCTTTGTCCTGTTTGCCGTCAGTTGGGTACAATGGCATGAGTACCGGGAAGAAAACAGGCGGTTGAGAACGGTTGCAGACATACACCATGTGACCACGGTCATGCTCAACGAACTGTACCCGGAACTGTCCGTGACCGTCGGGGCTTACGAGAAACTGGTGGATGTTGTCGGCGTGGATTCCACGCTGGCCATATTCAACCGGCAGGTCAAGATAGCGAGAGAAGAAGATAATCAATCCAAACGACAAAAATAAAGTGAATGGCATCTATCAAAGTAAAATACCGTCCTTCCACCGCAAGCGGCAAGGAAGGCAGCATATATTATCAGGTAATCCACAGGCGCATAGTCCGCCAAGTCAAGACGGACTACCGCATATTTGACACGGAATGGGATAAGAGAACTTCCCTTGTAAAAATCCTGCCCGAAATCGGCGAAAACAGGAAACGGTATCTCCGTGAAGTGGCGGAACATATCGACTGGGACACCAGACGGTTGAAAGCCATAGTCGCCCAATGCGACAGGCAGGGAGGAATTTATTCCGCTGACAGCATCGTCGAGAAGTTCAACGGACAGACGGGCGAACAATCGCTGTTCCGCTTCATGCAGGGCATCATAGGACAGTTGAAGCAGCTTGGCAAAGTCCGCACGTCCGAAACCTATACGGCGGCATTGGCCAGTTTTATGAAGTTTCGTGAGGGGCAGGACATACTCTTGTGCGAAATGGACGGCAACACCATGATGCTTTACGAAGCCTGGCTCAAAGGAAATGGCATCTGCCCCAACACGGTTTCCTTTTATATGCGCATACTCCGTGCCGTTTACAACCGTGCCGTGGAAAAGGAACTGACGGAACAGAAGCACCCTTTCAAACACGTTTACACGGGTATAGGGAAGACGGTAAAACGCGCCATTCCGTTGAAAGCCATCAAACACATCAAGGAACTTGACCTGACCCTGAAACCGCATCTGGATTATGCAAGGGATATGTTCCTCTTCTCCTTTTATACCCGTGGCATGTCATTCATTGATATGGCCTATCTGAAAAAATCGGACTTGAAGAACGGAATAATCACGTACCGTAGAAAAAAGACCGGGCAGCAGCTCACCGTCAAGTGGGAGAAGTGCATGGAAGACATCATCGCCAAGTATGGCGAGAATACGGTCACCCGCTATCTCCTGCCGATAATCACAAACCCCTGTTCCGATGAACGGACACAATACCGTAACGCCATCTGCCGCATCAATGTGGCGTTGAAGGAAATTGCTGGTCTGGCAGGATTGAATATACCGCTGACCATGCACGTTGCGCGGCATTGTTGGGCGAGCGTTGCCAAGAGCAAGAACATCCCTCTTTCAGTCATCAGCGAAGGCATGGGACATGATTCGGAAGAGACCACGCGCATCTATCTCGCATCGCTTGACACAAGTGTGGTGGACAAGGCGAACAGCCTTATCCTGAAAGATTTTTGACCGGATATTTATGGTGAAATGTGTTGAGCGAAAAAACGAATCTCTTGATAAGAGATATAGTTTACCTTACAAAGGTACGCATAATATTTCAAATTCCGCGTTCAATCCTTATTTATAATGATATATGAAAGGCATTTTGTGAGAATCTGTTTTGTAAATCCGTCAAATCGTGTTCCTATAGCACTGATTATTAGTGCTTATTCCTTCGGGATAACTCTCTTATCAAGAGATAAAACTGAATTTAACATTTAAGTAAAATATTATGGCTAAAAGTATTGGTATCGACCTCGGAACCACCAATTCCGTTGTTGCATTTAAGGATGCAACTGTGAGAGTTATTGCAACAGGCCCAAACAATGAGGACCTGTGTCGTTCATGTGTAGCCATTGACAGAAGTGGAAGCTTTACAGTTGGCAATGCACCGTACAAGAATTGGAGAAGATATGCTCCTAATATTGTTGTGTCTGCAAAACGTCTAATGGGTGCATCTATTTCCGATCCTCAGGTGCAAAAAATGAAAGCAGATAAGGACATGTATCCTTATGGTATTTCAAAAATGTCTGGTGGAACAGACGAGTCTGTCGTTGTCATTATGAATGGCAAAGAGTACACCCCAGAACAAATCAGTGCTGAGATTCTACGCCAGTTAAAGAATGATGCTTCTGTTAAGCTTGGTGGTGAAGTCACTCATGCCGTAATTACGGTTCCTGCATATTTCAACGAGAAGCAAAAGACGGCAACTCGCAAGGCTGCTGAACTTGCAGGCTTGAAGGTTCAACGCTTGTTGGCAGAGCCTACAGCCGCAGCTATTTCCTATGGCGCAGACAAGATGGCTGCTGATGAAGATAAGATTTTTCTCGTTTACGACTTTGGTGGAGGCACATTTGACTTGTCTATTCTCGTTGCTTCTGGAGGTAATTTCATTGAATCAGGAACTGGTGGTGACCGTTGGCTTGGTGGTGATGACATTGATAGACTCATCTCTGAGTATGTTCTTTCAGAAACAGGTAAAGCCAATAATGTGGACATTCATAAATTGATAGAAGAACTACCTGAAAGAAAGAAGTATGCTTTTCAGGGTGAATTGAAAGATAATGTAGAGAGTGTAAAAAAGGCATTAAGTCAGTCTGAGTCGGCTACAATTTCAATATTTGACCAGTTGGAAGACGAAGATGGTTCTCCCATTGATATTGAGGTCAAGTTGACGAGAGAAAAGTTTGAGAGCATGATTCATCCTCTCGTACAGCGTTCTTTGGACTTAATAGACGAATTGCTCGAGAAAACCGCTTATCCAATAGACACCATTGACAATATACTTTTGGTTGGTGGCTCTTCATGTATTCCTCTTGTAAGAAAGATGTTGTGTGATAAATATGGTAAGGATAAGATTCTTTCTTCAGAGAAACCCATGCTCGCTATAGCTGAAGGTGCTGCAATCTTATCTCATTCTCTTGGTACTGAAGTTGAATGCCCACATTGTGGTAAAGCTATTCCAACAGGTACTTCAGAGTGTCCTCATTGCCATCAATCTTTAGAAGCTATCCAACAGATTTCTGTAGAAGAAGGTGGCGTACAAGTAAGCCATACAACCAAACATAAGTTCTTTATTCAGGTTTCGGATGATGCTGATAATATTCAGTATGAGAAGATTATTGATGAGAATACTCCATTACCATGTGAAGAGAATCGCAAGTTCTATACATTGGTAGAAAATCAGAAGATTGTTGGGGTTAAGCTGTTTAGTGATGCTGAGAATAATCAGATGGATAAACTCGGAACTGGCTATTTCACAATTCCTGAAAACCTACCAGTCCACAGTGAGCTACAATTTACTTTCAGCTTGAATGAGGATGAGACAATGAATGTTAGGGTTAGAGTACCTGCTACAGGAAAGACTACTAATGTTGTTCTGAGTAGAGGCGCATTAGACGCCCACTGTTTGGAATCTGTGTCACCCACGTTCGACAGAGTAATGAACGATCCGAATATAAGCGAATCTAAGAAAGCTGATTTTGTTGAGAAGCTACAGAAGGTAATTGATTCAATATCAACATGTAATTATTCTCCAGATAGTAATGAATGGCAGATGCTGGAGGATTCTTTAAAATCAGCAAGTCAGGTTGCTACTACAAAGGAAGACGATATTCCTGTACAATTGATAATTGCTCAGATTCAATTGGAGAACTTCGGTCGTTTCATCAAAGACGAGGATAAAGTCGCCATGCGTAGAGAGATTGAACGTTACAAAAACGTATCTTCACCTATAGAGAAAAACGATGCGGTAAACAAGTTGGATGACTTGACCGAAAAATATGGACTATTTACTCATGGTTTCATGCTCAATATAGCAGGGCATGATGATAGTGATCCTGTGAGAGCTAACAGGGCACTGGTAGCATTTAACCAGTTTATGGCCGCCTTGAACGAAGGAAATGTTCAGCGTGCAAGGGATATCCTCTCTGCAAATGAACATCTAATTGGTAATATTAATTTGCCAACAACTGGGGCAACTACTAGCATTGGAATCGGATAATATTATGGCTGAAAATACAAAATGTCCTGTTTGTGGTAAAACAGGTATCGATGATTATCTGAATAATGATGTTAAGTGTCCATGTTGTGGAAGCGATCTGAACATCTATCGTGTGATAGAGCAGATTCCTGAAGAAGGACATAAAACAAATATTTGGAAACCTATCTCCGTAGTCGCTATTTTAGCGGCTACGGGATTGGGGGTGATGCTTTACACTCAAAAGCCTTCTGTTCCAACATCCGTGAATGAAGAATTAGCTCAATTAAAGGATTCAGTTGAGGTGTTAAATACCCAGTTGGCTCAGAGTAAGGATTTAAGTGTACAACCAAGTTCTAGCTACAAGTATGTTGTGTTGCGTGGGGATTCATATTGGTCTATAAGCAAGAAATTCTACGGGACAGGAACCCGTTCAGAAGAGATAGCCCAGCAAAACGACAGAACTTTAGATACTCCATTATATGTTGGTGATACTTTGATAATAAAATAAAATGGGATTAATTAGCTGGATAAAAGGCAAATACTATGATAGTCGCTTGGATAAAGCAGACCGTCTGGTATCAGAGAATAACTTAGACAAGGCCGAAGAAATTTATCGGTCTCTTTTAGGCAATCAGGATCTTGCGATAGTCCATCTGGCCGATATGTTTGTTTCACATTCACAAGGCGTGGAAGGAAAGTTGAAGGCCCTTAAAGACATTGTCGATTTACAAGGTTACTCAAATGAGCAGAATAGGCAAGACTATGAGAAGTGCCTGACTACTCACTTGAACAACATAGAATCATTTGCTAATGACAGATTTAGGGGTGAAAGCTATCATAATGCGGTTTTGCTGATTGATGCGATTCAGACATATCGAAAAAATAATCGTGCTTATGATGAGAAACGTCATAGATACCATGCTTATCTGGCTTTTTCTAAATCTCAGCAAACTTCTTCGTATGGCCTGTTAATCAATGAAACAATTGCCGAATTGAATCAGTATGAGCAGAGCCGTACATCAGATATAAGGGCATTTGTGGATTTGTTGAAGTCTAAGAATCGATATTCTCGCATCATAACGCTATTGATACCTTTCTTGTCTTTGGACAAAGACTTTAAAGAACTTGCATTTGATGCTGTCGCAAATATCGTTTTAAAGAAGGACGAGGATGTAAAAAATCCAAAGAAAATATCTGAGTTCTGTCCTGATTCGTCGTTGTGCAAAGATGCTGCTAATGAACTGGTTTCATTGTCCACTTCCTCTGCAAAGAAATCGGACTATAAGACTTCTGTTTTATTTGATTTTTTTGCATCTGAATATTTCTCATCAGACAATCAGTTTAATAACACGAGGTGTGTTCATGTACTTGAAGAGTTAAGTGTCAGGGCAAATGCTACAGAAGTTAAGCAGTTGCTTAAAATGGCTAATGACTTGAAGCTTACTGATGCTCAGATTGATTCTTTAAAAATGCGAATAGCAAAGATTGCAGAAAAAGCTGAACCGGAGTCTGCAATCAATATTTGCCGTTTGTTTATTTCTGAGAAGACCTTTGACTTCATCTACATCAATCAAGCTGAAATCCTTGTTTCAAATGGTAATCAGTCAAAGATTAATGAAAGTGAGCTGAAACAGATTATTCATGATAATACAGATGAAGATACCATTGTAGATGTACTGTCTCCTTTTGTTAGTATATCGTCGTTTGGAAAGCTATTCTTTGATTCTGCTATATCTAAGATAAAAAGACATAAAAGTATGTCTTTCTTAGAAAAATACTGGGATGTCAAAGAAAGTACGATCTTTTTTGCCACTTTGATTTCACCATCTTCGGATATTGCGAAGGAAGTTGTCAAGTTTGTTTCGGATAAGCATAAGAAGTTTTTGCATACAAAAGAATTAAGGACAGCATTCTGCAAGTCACTGGATTCTTTGAATGACAATGCTTATGCATATACGGCTTCTGAGTATTTGATTCAAAAAAAGTGCGATGTGAACAGTTATTATGTAACGGTTTCACTGAACGAATCTAAGAATAAGAAATCGCCTGATGCAATAGCCATTATCAATCATTCAATTTCTGTTTTATCTGATAAACAGTTGCTGGATAGGAAAAAACAGATAATTCGACAGTTGATAAAAGAACAGAATTCGGAACTTTCTGAGAAAGAAGCAAAATCACTGGTAGGTGATGATAATGAAGCTGAGACACTGCTTGCAGAAGTTTATTATAATAGAGGTAAATATACATCCGAAACTTCGGAGAAAATAGAGTGCTATTATCTCGTTTTAGGTTTATGTGAAGATGGCAAGGTCAATTCGTCTTTCAAGTCATCAAAAGAAGATGTTTTAAAGGAACTTGTCCTCCTCTCCAGGAACGCTTATGATGGTGGCAAAGAACAAGAAGCGTATGAAATCTTAAATAGAATAAAAGGTTATCAGACGTATTGGCTACCACTTTTCATCGAATTGCGTAACCGCGACTTTTCTAAGGTTAGTTCCTTGGGGCAAAAAATGAAGTTTGAGGAAGATACAATTTCTCAAATCTCTGAAAGTGTAGAGAATACAAAAGACATTAAGGATTCTTCATATTATGCACTATGGGACAGCTATATAGATTTGCTGTACAATAAAGCTAAATCACAACCGAAGGAAAAGGCAATTGACAGCTTTATTAAAGTAAGAACCTTATTAAACGCCCAGTGCAATTCGGATTATGCGAAAGAAAAAGTTGACATTTTAACCAAAGATATTGTTAAGTTAGAATGGTCTTGTGCAATCGAACTGGAATCTGATATAGAATACGAAAGGGCGATTTCACTCTATGAAGCAGTTAAATCAGAGAATCTTCCTTCTTATAAAGGTCGCGCCGAATTGCGTTCTCTAATTTGTAATGTCAAATCGGGTACTATCGACACGTCAAAGGAGCAGCGTATAGTCAATGCATTGGATTTGAAATCGCATGAATCGCTTAAGGATGATTTGGCTTACCGCTATGCTTGTTATTTGTTACAGTCTACTCGACCTGCTGATGCAGAAAAACTGTTAAAGAAGTATCTTCCTAATGAAACGACTCTCTTGACTTTATGTGAAAATATTTACATAAAGGAGTCCGAGAAGTATCTTTTAGAGTTCAATAAGAAGATAAAGTCTGTTATTGAAGGGACAATGACTGTCGCAGAGGCAACCTCTTTCTTACAAGATATTGATCAATATAAGGCTAAAATATCAAGTAAATTAACCGATACCTCTTCAAAATTCAACTCTTACAAGAGCAAATTAGAGTCTTATATATTAAGGGGAATGTTTAATGAGGAACTGTATGATAAAGCTTTCGACAAACTCATAGCAATGTACCCTGCATATATTGAGAATGACAACCAGTTCCGTAATGTTGCCATTGCTGCATTAGGTGTTGTCGAGTCTGGAAAAGCTAAGGAGAAAATCCTGAAATATGCAATATCAATTTGGCTTTCTGCTGTATATACCGACAGGTTGTTTGTGAAGAGTTTGGATTATACTTCTTGGGATGATAATTTCACATTTACTCTTCAAGGCAGTTTAGGTCAAACAAGTGATTATGATTATGACAATCTGCCAGATAACATTAATTTTGATGATCCGGTAGATAATCAAAATATTGCCATTAAGGATGTTCAAGTTTCATTGTCTTCTAGAATGGAAACTTTTATTCGTGACAATTATCCTAAATATGAGCAGTTCTTCACTGATGAAAAGGAAGCTTTGGATGATTTGATGGAACTTAACTTGGATCAGGATTGTATTACGGCATCACCGTATTTGGCAAATCAGTTGTCAACTGTCAGAAAATCCATAAAGGAGGCTTTGGATTATGATATAGCACAAGGCTATGATAATGAAGAAAACGCATTAGACGTTGGGGTGAGATATAGTTTTTCGGGTAATGATTATTCTTCTTATAGTGATGCTCAACAGAAAGTTGATAAATGCAAGTCTGCTATGTCGGGGAGTGTTACGACTATACGTTCGGCTTTTTCTTCTTTGCCCCAGATTAAGAATTACTCCAAGTTGTATGCCTCATTAAAGTCTTTTGCTTCAAGTCGCATGAATGAGGATATAAAGTCCAAAATGGATTATAAGAAATTCATTGATGTGTATGAGATTATCTGTAAGTCATTCAATGAAGCTCCATTGTCTTTGGCTTTCTCTAATTATGCAAATGGCGAAATAGTTCAACGCCTGAACGATGATAGAATGCAATTACGAGATGGTGTTGGGTATATGGTTCGTGTTTACACAATTGCTCCGTCAAGCATTCAAGTAAAACAGAACTTGGAAGGAATGTTAGCGGCATTGGCAGTCCAAGCTGAACAAAATAATAGTAGTACAGATAGAGCAGCAGTAAACAATGCTCTTCTAAGTACAGAAAATACCTTTAAGTCAACAGTAGAGGATGCACGTGTGCAAGCATCCCTTTCTGTAATAGTCGATAAAGTCAACAGTGGTTCTATGGCAAAAGACAAGGCTTTAAAAGAAGTGTATGACCTGTATAAGAAGAATCCAAATAATGACCGTATTTGTGAGAATTTGGTTACCCTGTGTGATATGTGCATAATGGAATATATTATAGCTGACAAGTGGGGCGCATCTTCTGTAAAGTCAATTCTTGATTCACTTAATAATAATAAGAGTGCTGCATTTAATAGGCACAAGGGAAAATTGGCTCAGTCATATTCCAATATTTGGAATCAACTCGATATAAATAACCGTATGCTTCTAATGGGACAAAGCGTTCCAGGAAGATCTCTTAATGATAAAGGTTGGGCACTTAAAGCCGGACTGGATTATTATAAAAAACTAGGCGATGTACGCAGCTATAGTTCTAGTAGGCTTAGCGGACTTTCAGGTCTTGGCCTTTTTGATGATGACCTTCCATTCTAACGTAATAAAAAGTGTAAGTATGAAGAATCCATATAAAGTATTAGGGTTAAAGCAAGATGCTAGTAACTCAGACATTGTTAAATCGCAAATTAAGGCTCTGAAGTCGAAAAAATATACGATGAAAGAGATAATCGAAGCACAGGCGACCCTCAGAAAACCAGCCCAGCGTTTAGCCGCTGACTTTACTTTCCCGATTCTGGATGAGGAGAAAGTAATTCCATTAGCGTCTTCTATCAAAAGTGAAGAGAATAATTTGGATGCGTTGGATTTGAATAAGTATAATTCGTTAAAATAGAATCCTATGAGTGTAAGAAGTGAAATAGCTAACAAAGTTTCTGAACTATCAAGAGAGAATCTTACATTAAGAAATCAACTTGAAGAGTTCGAAAAAAGTCAAGACAAGAAAATTGACGAGATTTTCTGTGAGTTTTTGACTGTTCTGGACACGTTCGAGAGAGCAGAACAAACAATCAAAGAGCGTGAATTGGACAAGGATGAAACTACAAAGAAAGCAATCAATAGACTTCTTAATGCAAAGAAAAAAGCATTGTTTGTATTAGAGAAATTTGATGTAAAAAGCATTGAGTTTGAAAACAGTAAGTCTATTGAAGAACTCTGTGAAGTGTCAGATACAGAACCTGATTCCAATAGAGAGACAGGTGATATTGTGTCTATTGAAAAGCAGGGCTATACTAGGCAAGGCCATTTGATTCGCCCTGCCGAAGTTATTATAGTTAAAAATTAAAAGACTTTGCTTATGTTCCTATTCAAGAAAAATGACATCATTGGAAAGTATGTAGTTGTCTTCCCCCACAAAGAAGGTCTCTATGCTCAAACATATCGTGTTAAAGACGAAAATGGGAAGGTCAAGTTCCTTAAATTGATTTTCATGGAGGAACTTGAAGTATATCAATATGACAAGGATGGACAAGTAATTGAGGTTGAGTTGGCTGGCAGCTTAAATCACATGAACCTTTGTACATTCGTTGACTCAGGAAAACTTGAATGGGACGGTCACCAATTGTTGTATATTATCACTGAATATGTCAAAGGTGAAAACTTGAATGACAGGTTGCATAGATGTGGCTCACTTAGCCCAATGGAAATACGTCAAGTAATGGTTGCACTGCTTTCTGCCATCAATTTTATCCATACGCTTAATCGCCCGGTTATTCATAATGAGGTAACAGTTGAGAATATTATGCTTGATACTGTGGGTAATTTGAATAACTTGAAACTTATAGACTTCGGGGCAGCAAGATTTGCAGATTTAAAGCCTGATACAGAATCTTGGCATGGTCAGAATCTTTATTACGTTGCTTCAGAACGGTTCTTTGGTGAAGGATGTACTCGTTCTGACTTGTTCTCAGCAGGAGTTATACTTTATAAGCTTATTTTTGGGGTTATGCCTTGGGAAACAAACATTGCAGGACTAACCTTGCAAGAACAGGTTCAAACTATTATAGAAAAACGGAATGGCCCTTTGGCATTACCCAATATGCAAATTATGGAGATGGATAATGACTTGTTAAAAATTATGGTTAAGGCATTGGCTCCAGATCCTAAACAACGTTTTGCATCAGCTCAAGAGTTTTTGGATGCAATAGAGCGCAAGATAGAAATTGATGCCTCTCCGATTTCAATGACTCGTGTTAATCAGGGCGAAGGAAAAAATAAGATGCAGCCTAAGCATGGTAATGGTTTTGCTGATGTTGCTGGCATGAATGAAATAAAATCCATCATGCAGAAAAAGATTATCAACATTTTGAAAGATCCACAAAAAGCTGAACGCTTTAAAATTCAGATACCTAATGGTATGCTGCTTTATGGGCCTCCAGGATGTGGAAAGTCTTTTATCGCAGAGAAATTTGCAGAAGAAGCTGGTTATAATTACGTATTTATTAAATCGTCAGACCTTGCCAGCATATATGTACATGGTTCACAGGAAAAGATAGGTGCTTTATTTGATGAAGCAAGGAAAAATGCCCCAACGATTCTGAATTTTGATGAATTTGAAGCATTGGTTCCCAATCGTAGTAAAATTAATAATTCAAGTGAATCGGGAGAGGTAAATGAATTTCTGTCACAAATGAATAACTGTGGTAAAGACCATATTTTTATTATTGCCAGTTCAAATCGCCCTGACTTGATTGACCCTGCAATACTCAGAAAAGGACGCATGGATAAAGTTATTTATATACCTGTTCCTGATAAAGATGCTCGACAAGGTATATTTGAAATCCACATGAAAGATCGACCTGCATCTGATGACATAGATTATATGCACCTTGCTGAGATGACGGAAAACTTTGTAGCTTCAGATATTGCTTATATTGTTAATGATGCAGCAACAAGAGCTTTTGAAGATGATGTGGAAATCTCTCAGTCTCTTCTCGAAGAGGTTATTAAAGAAAACTCCTCATCTATAAATAGCAAAGATTTGGATTTTTATAACAATATTAGACAACAATTTGAAGAACCTCAAAAACAAACAAGAAATAGAATAGGTTTTAGGTAATTATAGTCTCCAATTTTCATTATAAAAACATCTATTTAAGAGTTGACCATAAAGAAGTATTTTTCCAATCGCAATCAAACCCCATCGCAGCTATGTCTATTGACGGAAAATCAGTCAATAGTTCCGATAGTTTTTCGTTGAAGTTGTTGTTGGGAGAAACCGAAGAGAGAAAGTATCGGATTATACACAGTCGATAGTAGATTCGTTTCTTATCAGCTTTTGAGGTATCAATCCATGCGTTTTTAGTCTTTTTAGGTTCAGCAGGATTCAACATAAAATCTCTGTTCCATACTCTCGCATGGTGACAACACATATTGCGGAGGTTGGCAAGTACCGTCAGCCATGAGACAAAAACCTGTGGTTTCAAACCGAAATAACCTGCAATGCGCTTCATTAGTTGGTTGCTGGCTATATTGGAATAGATGTAGTTCAAATTACCGAAGGACAACACTTCCGTTATCATCCATGCAGGAGGGTAGTCCTCAATAAAATTTTGTCGAAAATCTTCAATGTAATCTTCCTTGCTTGAGGCCAGTTCCTTGTCTATGATTGCCAATGTTTGATTAAATTTATCCGCATTGGCAAAGTATTCTGGTTTTGTTATCCAAAACTTGTCTCCCAATTCTTGGCATCCGACATTTGCCAATACGCTGCGAATGGCAACCTCTATTTTCTCTATTTCATTGAAAAGGAGTATGCGTAGTTTCTTGTCAAAGCGATAGAGAGTTAGGACTTGCTCAAAAGTTATTCCCTCTTTTAGTATCAGCTCACTCTTAGGGCTTTTATAGAATGGGTAAATGTATGCAGACAAACGATGATAACCAATGTTCATCAAATAATTTTCCACCCTATGCTCATCTTTTATAAGCATCCCCTTGATTTTAGTACTTGAACTATCTGTTCCGGAGAAGAGTACGGTTTGGCGAAACTTGTTTTCATATATGTATAATAAAAAACGACCCGCCGATTTGAGCATTGTGAAGAGGCTTGGCAGGTTCTAATGGTACAAAGGTAGTAGAAATGTTTGGAATAACCAAATAATCTGTGGTATAATCACTAGAAAAACTTGAAGCACAGACCGAATAGCTATATCTTTGCAAAACAAATCAGTATTTAATAGAGCATAAGTCGGAAATTCAATCTAATTACCACAAAGACTAAATAGAGATACTAAAATGGTACTAAATTGTAAAATAACTCTTTGTTAGTTGCTGTAAAATATAATAAATCAGTTTATTACAAAATTATATATCTTGTAGCCCACAATTTAAACACAACCTCCCATACTTCATAGCCTATTTTAACCTCCCTCATCATCTTACTGACAATGTCTTCATCTATTGTTTGAAAAGGATCTTGTTCAATTGTAAAACGCCAAGTAGAGAATTCACCAATATCAGAATTTCCTCCTTGACTTCCAGCTACTCCCCAATTGGGAACATATGGCGGAAAATTTCTCTTCACATAGCTTTTTATTTGCTTCTTGTTTTTAATCGTTTCCACATAGTGATAATATAGCAGTTTTATTTCATTAGCATTATCTACATAAATGGGAAAATTCCGAAACAGATTTCTAAAATTCATCTCACTTGTTCCAATAGACGGACTTCCATAAGTAAACAAATCCATTTGCGCAGATGGAAGAGTATCACAACGGTTGAATACTTCGTTAGCAGTTGCTGTACCAACTATATTAAAAACGATACTAACTAGAAATAAAACGGTTCGCATAATATACATATTAAATTAGTCTAACGCATTTGCAGAAAAGCCCTCACCACCAACAGCACCAGAATCTTCTCCATACATAGTAAAACTTGAGCCATTCATTGAAATTGTAATTTCTTTTGTACCAACCCCAACTGCATAATTATAAGAGAATGTTCCATTTTTACCATATTCAACCTCCGCTTGTATTTGACCCACCGCATAAAATCCAGGTTTCGAATCATGAGGTGCCTCATATTGAGCATAATCTATTGATTTTGTTCCATCAGGATATCGAGTTCCCGAAACCTGAACATAGTAATATGCAATTGCTCCTACAGTATGATTGGATGCATAACAAACATAAGTAGAGGACATTTTATCATACGAGATTGGATATTTGTCATATCCTGGATCACCACCACGTGTTTTAACAATTTTTCTTGAGAAAGTTTTATTATTGGCCGGTACTTCTATTGTTATATACCGAATATTCGACAATATATCATCATAAACCATCTGTTCATCTGTCACCAAGCACTTAGTTTCAAAATATTCATTCTTATTATACCTCCATTTAATTTTTACTATCTTTAATTGCTCATTAAGATACTCTCTCAAAATATCCATCTTTTTCGTCATATACAAAGATTTTGCATTTACATTGAACATTGAATTAAGTTCCAAAAACGACCATAATTTAAACCTATTAACATTTATAGAATCTCCGTAAATCGGAATAAACATACTATCTGCAATTATTTCTTTGATAGCTTGATGCCCTAATATCGTACTATCTTTTAACAAAGAATACTCTATCATCTCCAAACTACTACATTGTAAAGAGTCCTTTCCTGCACCATTAAACGAATAATTTAAATCATCTTCCCAATTTGTTTGCTCTTTTCCACAACTTAACAGGGTATGCTGATTACCCAATTGCAAGCTTTTAAATTCAGGCTCTTTTTCATATTCCTGACTACATGAAACAAATAACAACAGTACAATTAAATTAAAAATAGCTCTCATTGTTCTCAACTTTTTAATTATTATATCAACAAAAAACATTTTTCAAAAATATATTTACAACATTATTTTTTACCTCAACATATTTGCAATGGACGTAACCAGCGCCATCAAAATTAGAACTATGCACCCAAAATCTTTCTTTTTATTTATAAGTACATCTACTACTTCCCACAATAAAAGGAAAGACCAGGTTGAAAGATAAACGACATTCAGTGTTATATCTCCTATTGGATATTTCCTGTTTATCATTGATAACAATATATATAAGATACACAGTCCTATATAAATGTTATTCTTGGTCAACAGCATCTTTTTAGTTGACGTTTTATCTCCCGGATCATATTCTTTATTAATTCAATTTATTATTAGCAACTTCACGCATCTTCTCAAACACAGCAATAGACGCATCTTTACTTAATTTCAACTTATCAATAATCCTGAATATTTTAGAACATGCTGCCACATATTCCGCAAACTCTTTCGTTTGTTCCACATCTTCGCCCTCACGCATAGCATTCTTCTTTGTCCGATACTTTTTGTATGAATCAAGAAATACAGCATATTCATCCAATGCTACAATAGAATCGACCAATGCACGCTCTCTCTCACTGACGTTAAGATAATCCCATATTCTTGAATCACTCTTCATTTCATCATAATTCTTTGCTAATTTAGCAGAAGAGCCACAACTTGACATAAATAATACACATGCCAATGCCACTCCTGTACAAATATTCTTTTTACTCATAATAAAATATTAAATTGTTAAATATATTACATCCAATCATAAAAACTCTTCATTTCCACACCTGCTTTCCACCCTCATACACAAAAATCCGTTCCTGATTCCCTCGTGTATGATTCTGCAACAACAGCAACGCCCCTTTAGGAACCCTCTTGTAAACCAGCGAATCCAACATCGCCGTTTGCTGTCCTAACGTCCTCCACCCTCTCTTTGTACAATAAGACAACTCATAGTCATCCAACGAACGAACATAATTATCCCGGTTGGCAGGCGTATAGATTATCTTATCTATCACCTTCGACGTGCCTAGGTCTAACCCTGTCCAGCCGCCATAGGGTTCCGTATAATCAAAAGACGTTTCAGTATTACCGTCGAACGCATTCGTATATTCGTGCGAGCCATCCTGTTGATAGCAACCGGGAGTACCAATAATTCTACCGCTTAATGGCAACAGTCCACCCGCTTCATAAAACTCTATTTCCGCCACATTACAGTGCCCCTTTTCCGGTCCTATATATCGGACATACCGACAAGGCGTCAAGGAACGGGAATACGCCATTGTCCGTAACCGTTCGGGTTGCTTTTCTATCAGGAAAAGCACCTCTTTCTGACGAAAATCCGGATCATTGCTTCCTTCAAAAACACCTCCTATCATACGTTTCTGATACTTCTCATCTTGCCACAAAGGATATTTAGCAAACAGCGTTACATCCTGAACACTATCTGACGGAGTAAAAACATGAAATTCACCGGAAACAGTCATTTCAAAAGGGTCAGTCCAAAAACGAAGTCTTCCTCGTTCGTAAGTTGCTATCCGCATGACGGGTTCTATCTGGACATCGCTGAAAGCAAGATGTTCACCATCAAATTCCGCCCATGCCACAGACTCCCAATCCATGCGGCTACTGCCACAAAGATAAGCGATACGCGAACGGGGCTTTCCCGAATAAAGCATAGATGCAGGAATCTCCAGTTTCTTTTTGTATGTCTTTGCATAATCGGCTGTCACATCAACGATATGCGGATCTCGGAAGAAAGGCACAACAGCCGTATCTAAACGTTGCATTTCTGCCTGCATAATACGATTAAGACTGAACGTATTCCGATAAACCTTTATTTTCGAAGCTCCACACATCTTATCCTTACGGACTTCTTTTATCTTATCCGGATACTCCTGAAAATAAAGCGTACCATATTTATCTGTGAACGACACCCACTGATGCCCATCATTTCCACCTCCATGAAGAGGCATAAAATCTATGGCACAAGGAATTCCCAACGCACGACAAACATAAACGACATAATCGGAAAGTTCACGACAACTGCCCGAAACGCTTTGGGCAATCTCCGGCCCTACATGAGGAAGTCCTTGCGGAACCGTAGTTGTAAAAAAGCGGCTACGTTTACGAAGAGAATCGCACAAACAGCGGGCGGCAACAAGCGGATCTTCTATATCAAGAACCGTGGAAGCACGCAATGAATCAAGCAAAGGATTATACTTTCGATAAATATCCTCACGCCAATAGCTTAATGTTTCATCACCAATACGATAAGGAAGAATATACTCGCAAAAATCAGCAAAAGATACATTCTTCCCCCAAGGCTGTTCCTGCCAAACTTTAAATGCCCAGTCGATGTTATTACATAAATAAGCAGAATCGACTGTCACAACGTCTTTGCAATATTGCAAAGAATCTAAAGAGAATGGTCCATACATCCTTCTGATAGAATCTATCATTGCTTGTGGATATACCTTTTTACTTCGTGCTTCTTGCAAGAGAGTAAAAAAGGTGAGGTATTGTTCCAGCAGCTTACCTTTATAATAGGTATAAGATGGCATATTCTCTATCAGGAAACGAGCTGCCTTATATTTCAAGCTATCCGATGGATTGGATTGATAACGATGTAATACTTTCTCAAGTTCAACACGATTTTCTCCAGCCTGTGACAAAGCTGCCTCCAACGGAAGTACAATAGCAGTCTCCTTTTTCTTCTCTTGTGAACAAGAATATAAAAGAGAACCGCCTATAATAACAAAAAGGCAAATAATAGGAATCAGCTTTGTCATTGCTTTCATAATATTATTTTTACACAAAGATACGAGCATAACAAATGCCATTCAAGAGAGCGTTACACTCCTATCCCTGTCATATAGGCATTTATCGGGCATATAGAGCCCTAAAAAAGTCATTTTATATCTAAATTGTAACATTAATATATGAGTTATTATAGTCATCAAACAACTATTTGAGCAAATTATTTCATTTTTTGAACAAAACATTCCATCTAATTGCTGTAAAATCCCTTTCTTTGTTTTTCCTAATTTAAATTATAAACAAGACATGAAAAGCAAGAACAAAAAACAGAGTAGTATATACATAATTACACTGTTTGGAATATTATTGACCACATTCCTTATTTATAGTTGTAGCACCGATGAATACAACTATACAAATGAGACAGCAACAGAAGTAAACTCAATTGCTAAAACACGCAGCTTGGTCTCTCAAACTTGGAATACAGGAAATGTATTGATAGATTCCGTTGCCAATTCAGACGAGTTTTATGAATTTGAAAGATGTAGTGAGCAATTAGCGGACAAGTTCAGTGCTTATACTTCAAAACTAAGTGACGAAGAATATGACAAACTCATGGAAAGTCTGAATGATGATGAGTATATGGAAGATTTCATCAAAAAAGCGAATCTGGAAGAAGAACTCCGACAAATGGATGAAGCTAAAAAAGGCTTGCTTGAGCATACAGTATTCTTAAGATTGAGTGAAGAGGAACGGTTGTCATTATTCAGGCAATATGCCAAAAGTCGTGGGCTAGCAAAAAGAAAGATATTAAAAACACGCAAAGAAGGAAATGGAAACAGTAAATGTGAAGAATTGAGACAAGCAGCATACGAACAAGCTGAAACAGATTATAATAATGCCATAGCCAAATGCAAAGCTGAATCTCCAACTACTTATTGTTATACACAAGCATTAGCCAACTACAGAAGAAATCAAAGAGCAGCTGATAAAGAATACGAAGAATGTATAAAAGAATAATTATATATATATTTCTATATAATGTAATGTGGATTGCCAGTATTGCAATGTGTTATTTAGATCGCTTTATTGACAACATAAACTATACATTTCAAGATTTTCTAATTATTTTCTTTGAGCTCCTTGCACGAACAACATTTGTGGCAGGAGCTATCAGCCTATTTCCACAAGAACCATATTCTAATAAACGAGTATGGTTTTACTATATGATCATGGGTGGGAGTTTGACGATTATTGACACGTTTATACGATTGGTCGGTACCCTACAAAAATTATTATTTTAATTCGTTCTGCAAAAAATTTTCCAAATCCTCCTCTCCAATCCCCAAACGCTTTCGAACACGGGACTTCATTGTACGATAAGTGCCATCACTAATGCAAAATATAGATAAAATTTCCCCTTTCGTTTTACACATTCGAATAAGCACACATAATACAATATCTCGCGGTGTGAGTTGACAACCTTGCCTTCTCAACCAAGCAAATAAATCAGGATCAATCAGATGGCACCCCTCTACTAATAAAAGATAATCTTTAACAGATAATTGAGCGATAGAGCGATTCTCAATAAGCATACGAAGAAAAGAAACGCCTTTCTGTTCTGTTGGAGGATCATCCATTAATTGTTGTATTTTTTGAGCTTGAAGAATGGTTTGTCGACGTTCGTCAGCCAATTTTTGATACAATGCAATGGAGACTTTAATCGTGCCGGCTACCATTACACCAACGACAACCAATACAGGAATAGTATATCCCGACAATACAGGCGCTATATCCAAATGAATTTCTTTCGGCATGATGATATAAATCTGATCTGCCGTAATCAAAACAAAAGCGGCTATAAACTGCCAGTCTATTACTTCAGAAATACCGATACGTTCTCCTTTTACACGGAATGTCCATAGTAATGCCCCCACAAAGAGTGTCAGCCACATCAATAGATGTATAGAAGATGAAAACGCATCAACATACATTTCAGGGAAAAACGCCTGAAATATATAAGCAGCCAACAGAATCGCGCAACAAAGCAAGCCTCCCGACAGTAATTGTTTAAAAGAATAAATAGACTGTTTCATCATTCTCTTTATCTTGTGCTCTTGAATCACAAATATAAGAAAAAAGTATATTTACATCATTAATCGACCTCTATATTTTCACTGAAAAACAAAAAAGCCCTATATTATCATACGAAATGACTACATCCTTCACCGCTTTCACCTTCTTCCTGAAACCTCTATTCTAAGCAGGAATGCGGGTGAAAGCGACCATGCAAAAGCCCTTCTATCACGCTTTCACCACTTTCACCGACACACTTCAAATCGACGCTTACTCAAATCGTTTCCATCTACCGCCGGAGCACATCCCGAGATACCCCGTAATAACCCGCTGCAGCCACATAAATCGGCTGCATACGTTTGCCGATATTTTTCAATTTACCTTCTTCCAGTAATCGCCGGAGATGACGGTTCGCCGTAGTCCGTGTCATGCAGCATACTTCCTGAAAATCATAACGAAGCATTACGTCATGATCGGCGAAATATTCCTTCAGCCGCATATCTATCTCCACTGCCGACAAGGATTCCGAATGGCGTGCATACTTGCTTCGGCTACCCTTAACACCTACCAGTTCCCCCCGCAAACGAGCATCGGGACGAAAACCAATTGTTTTCAACTCCATTTTCGACCATTTGTTCTTAGTGCTGCGAGTCACTTTTTGTGTACTCCGCAAGATTGGAGCAAAATAGCCAAGTCCCTCAATATGCACCTCACGTCCCTCGCGCAGTTCTTCACCACAAATTTGGGCAAGCATCTCGAACGCATTTTTTACATCACCTACGGAAAGCGAACTGCGCCCGTGAATCATCCGGCACAGTTTATCCGTTCCCACCTTACCATTCAAAAAAATGCGGGGATGCAAACCTTTCTCTTCCGAATCGTCGGACTCACCGGGATTCTCATACCAATCGTAAAGTATAGCCATTAGTCGTTAACGTTTTGATAGTGAATATATTTCATGTAAAAACTTTAAGTTTATCATCAAACCACTACCGTGGTTCATTTAAATCACAGCTGTTATCCAATTAGATCACTTTTGTCATTTGATTGAACCACGAAAGTGAATCATCAATAACTCTTCGTCAAAGATACGATAAAAAATAGAGAAAAGGACGATAAGAAGCCGACTTCTTCAGGTATGTAGAAATTAATATTTTTTCCGGAGAAATACTTGCAAACCGGTATCATCCTATAGTACATTCGCAGTATCAGCGCTGAACAACAAACCGATTTTAATCACTTAAAAATAGAAAAAATAATGAATACAATAACATTGATATGGAGACAGGTATTGAAGGAACTAAAATTGTTTCAAATGAAGGAAAACAAAGAAGATGCAGTTGAGAAAACAGACAAAGAGCTACAGAAAACGCTAAAATGTCATGAAGATAAATATACCGTTCCCCTGCCGGACACTGCACTGCCTACTGGAAGAGAGAAGGAGACAGAACGAAAACAACCGGTCCGATTAACCCAAGAGGTACGTACATTCCTGCAAAAACAGTATGATTTTCGTTACAACCTATTGACGGAAGAAACAGAATATCGTCCTGCCAACAAGCGTGCCGTTCCTTTCGAACCTGTAGGTAAGCGGGAACTGAACACTTTCTGCATGGAAGCACACGACCAAGGTATATCCTGCTGGGATAAAGACTTGAGCCGTTACATTTATTCCACTTGTATTCCTGAATACCATCCTTTCCGGCTTTACATGGAAGAACTGCCCGGCTGGGATGGGACAGACAGACTGGAGGCTTTGGCGCAGCGTGTCTCTGACAATCAGCTCTGGATGAAAAGCTTCCATACCTGGATGCTGGGACTCACCGCTCAATGGTTAGGCATGACGGGAATACATGCCAACAGTGTAGCCCCCATACTTGTCAGCAGCGAACAGGGGCGACAAAAATCCACATTTTGCAAGGCACTAATGCCGCCAGCATTGTCACGTTATTACATGGACAACCTGAAACTGTCTGCACAAGGAAAACCGGAAAGGTTACTTGCCGAAATGGGACTTCTGAACATGGATGAATTTGACAAGTACGGAACGCAGCAAATGCCATTATTGAAGAATCTGATGCAAATGGCAAACCTGAATATCTGCAAAGCATATCAAAAGAATTTCCGCAACCTACCGCGCATTGCTTCTTTCATCGGTACAAGCAACCGCTTTGACTTACTCACCGATCCCACCGGTAGCCGGCGATTCATCTGCATTGAAGCAGAACATCTGATTGATTGCGCAGACATAAAGCACGATCAAATCTATGCCCAATTGAAAGCTGAACTGCTCTCCGGCATCCGCTATTGGTTCACAAAAGAAGAGGAACGGGAGCTGCAACGCCACAACGCTGCTTTTTATCATCCGTGTCCGGCAGAAGAAGTCTTTCATGCCTGCTTCCGGATAGCTAAAGACGATGAAGAGGGAAGCGAACGTCTCTCGGCTTCGGACATATTTAGAAGACTGAAAAAGTATAACCCCGCCGCCATGCGAGGAAGTAATCCGGCTACGTTCGCGCAAGTTTTGCTTGCGGCAGGTGTCACCCGCAAACATACCAAATATGGAAATGTGTATTTGGTGAAACCGCTGAAAGCGGCATAAAGCTCCAAACAGAGAGAGGGTTCACCCGTAAGAAGTTGGATAGTAATGGTTTATAATAGAAGTGAAAGAGATGAAAAGAGAAAGAGGGCATTAAGAGAGAAATAAGCTGTAAATAGTAAGAATCTGAATAGAAAATCAGGAAAGACATGATTATCTATTCAGATTCTTACTATTTCCGGATATTTATCCTACTATCCATTTACTGCCTGGTATAAACGAAATAATCTTTGTCGTTACAAAGCAACAGATAAATGTAACCACTGCAATACATGGGATAGCGGAAACGGTGGGTAATCCCAATGTGTCCTTGAATACAGATACCCACAGTCCGAGCCAGAATATGTGCATAAGATACATACCATAGCTAAGTTTCGAAGTTTCTGTCACCAACTTGGGAGCTTGCGGACGTTTGATACATGTAAACATGAGGAATGTGCCCGTTGTGAGAAGCACACAGTTAATAGTACAGAAAGCCCATCCTATTTCTATTACAGGGGTGGAATGGAGTTCGCCGGGTATAGCCTGAACATAGAATGAATAAATAGTCCATACAGCACCGATCACCATTAAAATAGTTCCTATAATAAAACGTTTGGAACGGTTCCATGTAAGGTGTACACGAATGTAGTGTGCCAGAACGAGATAGCCCAGATAACCGGAGAAGTACCACAACATATGGTATTCATTCCAGAAACATTGTCCCCACACTTCACCGCACCAACGATTGAGATACGGCATACACGTTGACAATACGAACAGCCCAATGAAGAAACGTTCTTCTTTTGCCGTGGCTTTACGCAGCCATGGAGATATAATAGGGATAAACAGGTAAAGACTTATCAGGGGGTACATGAACCACAAGTGTCCGGCCAGTGTCGGAAAGTTCAGCAATATTCGCGACAAGTCTTTCACGGATGTTTCTCCGTCTATCTGTCCCCACAACATTGGCAGGGTGCTGTATAATATCATGAATATGAAAAACGGTGGCAGGATGCGAAGACAGCGCTGGCGATAGAATTGCCACATCGTCTGTTCCTCTTTCATCGGTGCAAGCAGGAAGGCAGAGACTATCATGAACAGGGGTACCGCCATACGTGAAAAACCGTCGTATACTGATACCCATAGCCGGTCTGCTTCATTCGCTAGAAAAGACTGCGGTCCTGCCATATCGGTGGATCCGGGAGCACCGTAGAAATTTTCACTAGCATGAACTAGGATGACGAGAAAGCATGCAAACACACGGATGTAATCTAAAAAAACTATACGTTTCATTTATTCTAAGTTTTCTAGTTATTAATTTATTCTCTTGTATTCGGGAACGCAGATATTCTCAACCGTGCCGCACCCATGGGGATCAATGTTATTTCTTCTTTATCACCTTTCATTGCATCTTCTTCCGGCAATACGCCACACAATCCGGTTTCGTCTATCTTCCATTCAGTAACCAGGCGACCGGTAGCTTTTACCTCTAAAGGTACACTGGCTACTGTGAAAGGATAATTATCGGCAGGCCAAGATTTACGGATTACCTTAAAGTTTTTCAAAGGCTCTGTCTTGTCCAGTACCAATGAATAGTTCCAGGGACTATCCGGATAGATTTCAGTAGTAGGCCATTTCTGGGGATCAGCGCCTTTCTGCCATTTAGAATCACCGATAGCAGTCTCGCGGCTGTCTTTCTCTACATATTTCTCTGCAATCTTGAGAGACAAAGTGAGGGGACCATAATCTACGCTTACGCTATTTTTATTAACCTGCCAGGTACGCATAGACAAAGACATCGGTAACATCAGTTCCACGCGATCTCCATTCGACCATTCCCGATGGATGCAAAGGTATTTTCCCGCTACGGGAGCTACATTTACCTTCTTACCATTCACGCGCACTTCTGCTCCTTTTGTCCATGAAGGAATACGGAGATAGAACGGAAAAGTGGCCTTTTCACCGGTAGAAACAGAGAAGGCAATGCTTTCCTCAAAAGGATAATTCGTCTCTTCGTGAAGAGTGATTTCCTTTCCGTCGCCCACTTTCACTGTAGCTTTACAAGCTGCATAAATAGCAGTTGCCACTCCGTTGTCGGGAGTTGCCAATACCAGATGTTCGGTAAAGTAAGGCCAGCCTTGTGCATGATTGTGTTGGCAACAACGGCTGCTGAAAGGATTCATCGAAAGGAACGGGCCACGATTGTCAATGCCCGGATGATGATTCTTGGAATCACTGATGGCATGGTTCGGACAGGTGATATAGCGCAATGCTTTAAAGTCCGGCATCACAGCAGCAGGATAAGAGTTGAATGCTACTTCTTCACAGTGTTCAGCCCACATAGGGTCTCCCGTCATGCAAAGCATGATTTCATCGGAAGCCATCTGTTCAACCAGTCCGCAGGTTTCCACTCCCTGACGGGGATCGATGTATCCCAAACGGGCATTCTCATCCGCACCGAACATACCACCGGGCACTTGTCCGAAAGTACGGCGAATCAGATGATGAACATTATAAGAGGCTTTCAGCATCGCTGAATCTCCGGTCTGCATATAATAAGTGGCAGGTTCACGGAAACATTGGGCGATATTGACATTGTGCCAGTTGGGTAAAGAGGTAGATTTAGTCCAGTCGGCAGTGTTGCGATGAATCTTTTCAGCCAGTTCTAACAAGAAAGCATCTCCGGTATGGTTGTAAAGCCAATAGATACTGATGATATTATCACCACCGCGGCTTTTCTCCCAGTAATCTTCCAGAAGCTGGTCATCGGGAACAGTCATCTGCCATTTAAAGTAGTTCGTCATCAAGTCAATGACACGCTGATCTTGAGAATACTCGTAATAGGATTGCAGACACCAAAGCATAATCATTTGTGCCCAAAGTTCACGTTTCCCGTTACGTTCGTTGACAGGACCGAAGTAACCATCCGGCTGGCGACTGGCAAATACGCCTTCAATCCAGTACTTGGTTTCCTCAATCATCTTCGGGTCGTTCAGGATATATGCCAGATTGCCATAGCCTTTGAGCCAATAGGGAACTTCTTCCCAACCGTGGTCACCACCGGTTGTCAACCAAGCATTATTATCTTTCTCCAGCCAGGCACTGATCTCTCCCAAGTGTCCGGTCAGACCGTCACGCTGCAATTCGAGATACTTCTTTACCCAGCCTTCAGGTTGAATACTGCCTACCGGCAACTTTATAAAATTCAATGGACGAAGCGGAGCGCGATACCCTGTGTAATTGGTATTGACAGACTGTATATCCGGCCGATCCACTACGGTCACTGTGCCACTGGTGGGAGCAGGTGCGCAAGCTGTAACCGCTATCCCAAACACTATCGATGCAAAAAAAACTTTAGTCTTGATTATCTTCATATCGTCTATTCTACTGATTCCAGAAACTCCTCATCATCCAACGAACCTTAATGGGATGCCAGTACATAACATTCGAAACACAGAACGGATAATCCCTAATCAGACAATCCGTCCTTCAAAAACAAGAGCTTGTTTTATTACCTATTCTATTTATCTACAGAAAACTTAAAGATACATTGACTTGTATATTTCTCACCCGGACGAAGTACAGCCGACGGCCATTCGGGTTTGTTCGGTGTATCCGGATATTTCTGTGTTTCAAGACATACGGAAGCACGTTGGTTGTAAGTGATACCTTTCTTTCCTGTCAGTGAGCCATCGAGGAAGTTTCCGGCATATACCTGAATACCCGGTTCGTTGGTATAAACATCGAGTACAATACCCGTCTTCGGTGATTTCAGAGAAGCGCATTTACGAGTTACGTCACCTTTTGTATTCAACACCCAGTTGTGGTCGTAGCCGTTGCCGTTTTTCAGTTGTACGAAATCATAGTCATTGATACGCTCGCCTACCGGAGTCGGAGTACGGAAGTCCATTGGAGTACCTTCTACTGTAACAATTTCACCCGTAGTCATAAAGGTGCTGTCCACCGGAGTGTAATAATCCGCATCAACTGTCAACAGATGACCGGCGTTATTGCCTGCGTCTCCCTCCAGGTTGAAATAAGAGTGATTGGTCATATTCACAATAGTCGGCTTGTCTGTTTCTGCCTCGTATTGAATGTCGATAGCGTTATCATCTGTGAGTTTCATTACCACTTTACAAGTGATATTTCCAGGAAAACCTTCTTCACCGTCTTCTGCCAAATAGGTCAGTTGCAGTTCCTGCGGATTGGGTTGAACAGCATCAAACACACGATACTGGAAGCCTTGCGGACCACCGTGCAGGCAATGGCCATAATTGTTACGAGGAAGCTGATATTCCACACCGTCCAATGTAAATTTACCCTGATTGATACGGTTGGCATAACGTCCGATAGTTGCACCGAAATCCGACGGTTTACTGATATAATCCTGAATAGAATCGAAACCGAGCACGACATCGCGCATCTGTCCGTCTTTATCGGGGACCATCACTGAAACAATACGTCCACCAAAGTTCGTGATACAAACTTCCATGTTGTTCTTGTTGCGCAAAGTAAACAAATCGGTTTTCTTTCCATCCACTTCCGTCTGGAAATTACTCTGCAATAAACCGGAATCCGTAGTCTTTTCGGCTTTCGGCGTACAAGATGCCATTAAAAGGGCGGCAACGGCCCATACACATAAATTTTTCATGATACAACTTGTTTTTAGATATTCATTTTCAGATGCAGACGACGCGGATAACCCGTTTTTTCTCATTTTACATCAGAGAAAGAGCCGCATCATCCGCGTTATCCACGTCTAATTTAGTATGTCAGCATATTATTGTATACTATTCAATAAATCTACCTTTCCTTCATTAATCAACTTCAAAATCAGCTCACCGAAAAGAGTATTCTGCCAAGCGAACCATGCACGGGTAAATTTCTTCGGATTATCCTTATGGAAAGATTCGTGCATAAAGCCTGTGCCGGCATCCGTATCCATCAGCATCTTGATACAGGTCTTGATTTCGGCATCATTCTGACTGGTAAAGGCTTTCATCATAATACTCATCGGCCATACCATGTCATAACCGATGTGCGGTCCGCCGATTCCTTCACCTGCCTTGCCTTTAAAGAAGTAAGGATTGTCTTCGCTCCATACAAAGCGACGGGTGTTCTGATAAATCGGATCGTTCACATTCACATCGCCCAGATAAGGCATTGCAAGCAGGCTCGGCACGTTAGCATCGTCCATCAGGTAATGATTTCCAAAGCCATCTACCTCGAAGGCATAGATTTTACCATATTTAGGATGATTATATACCGCGTATTTCTTCAAAGCTGTTTCTACTTCCTGCGCCAGGTCTTTACATTCTTTAGACAAGGCTGTTTTCTTATTTACTTTCTCCAGAATCTCGGCAGCCTTACGCAAAGAAGACACTGCAAAGAAATTGGAAGGAACTAGGAATTGAAGAGTGGTGGCATCGTCCGAAGGACGGAAGCTGGAAACAATCAAACCGACAGGTTTCACCGGTGCTCCAAGGCCGTCATTGCTCACAGTATCCAGTGCACGTTCTGTTTTACGCTGGAATTTATAAGGGCCTACTCCTTCTTTGCGTTGCTGTTCCTTGAAGGTTTTTAGTACGTTAGCGATTGCCTGAATCCATTCTTCGGTGAATATGCTTGCATCTCCGGTAGTCTTCCAGTAGTGATAAGCCAGACGCAACGGATAACACAGGGAGTCGATTTCCCATTTACGTTCGTGCAATTCCGGTTTCATATCCGTAAGGTCGCTCATCCAGTGACCGTTAGGAATGGCACCGTCATTAAACGCATTTGCATACGGGTCGATATTGATACATTTAAACTGGCGGAGGATCACTCCTGCCAGCATTTCTTTCAGTTCGGGGTCCGAATTAGCCAGTTGCACATAAGGCCATACCTGTGCACCGGAGTCGCGCAGCCACATGGCATGAATATCCCCCGTATATACGAATGTATCCGGTTTGCCATCACTTCCCTTACGGAAATGTACGGTAGTATCCAGGGTATTCGGGAAACAGTTGGCAAACATCCATGCCAGCTTCTCATTCTTCAGAAGCTTCTGTACACGGAGAATCTCCTTTTCCACTGCATTCGAACGGAACAGGCGGTTGGATATCTCAGGACGGTTATCTTTCTGAATGGCATCTGCCAGACATACATGCATTTCCATCATACGGTTGGAGGCTTGTAGCTGGCCACCGCAGAGAAGCATACCCGCCAGCATACCTGCACTGATATATTTGATTTGTTTTTTCATGATTACTTCTTCTTTTTGAATTCATTAGAGAAAGAGTAAGGGAAATCGCTTTCTTTCGTACCACGTTGCTGATTGGGTTTGGCATCCATCTTGAAAGAAATGGTGGCACCATTCATCAGGTCCTGATGGGTCAGGTAGTTTTTGGTGTGTTCCTTGCCGTTCAGCGTCATTGATGAAATGTAGCGCTTGTCATCTCCGTTATTCGGGGCGGAAATGGTTACTGTCTTTCCGTTTTCCAGATGCAGTTTCATCTCTTTGAAGTAAGGAGTACCCAAGACATACTCATCTGTACCGGGGCATACCGGATAGAATCCCATTGCCGAGAATACATACCAGGCAGAAGTCTGGCCGTTGTCCTCATCACCGCAATAACCGTCGGGAGCAGGAGTATAGAGTTTATCCATTACTTCACGAATCCAGTGCTGCGCTTTCCAGGGTTGACCGGAATAGTTGTACATATAAAGCATGTGCTGGATCGGTTGGTTGCCATGTGCATAGTTGCCCATATTCATAATCTGCATTTCACGGATTTCATGGATAACGGCTCTGTAATAGCTCTCATCGAATATCGGAGGCAGAATAAATACAGAGTCCATCATCTGGTTGAAGCCATCTTTACCACCCATCAGGTCGATCAGACCTTGAGGATCGTGGAATACAGACCAGGTGTAATGCCAGCTATTACCTTCCGTAAAGGCGTCTCCCCATTTCAACGGGTTGAACGGAGACTGGAAGGTGCCGTCTTCATTCTTGCCACGCATCAGTTTGTGTTCGGGGTCATACAGATTCTTATAGTTCATCGCTCTCTTTGCGAAGATTTCAATCTCTTTTTTCGGTTTCTTCAAGGCTTTGCCGAGTTGGTAGATACACCAGTCATCATAAGCATACTCTAGTGTGCGGGCCGCATTCTCATTAATACCTACATTATAAGGCACGTAACCCAGCTTATTATAATATTCATATCCCAGGCGTCCGGTAGAACCCACTTTCGGATGCACAGCATTTGCTCCGTGTTTCACGGCTTCCCACAGGGTTTCGATGTCGTATCCTTTCAATCCTTTCAGGTAAGCGTCGGCAACTATGGAAGCGGAGTTGTTTCCAACCATACAACCTCGATGACCGGGGCTCGCCCATTCCGGCAGGAACCCGCTTTCTTTATAAGTGTTCACCAATCCTTCCTGCATCTTCGTATTCATGGATGGATACATCAGGTTGAGGAATGGGAAAAGACAACGGAATGTATCCCAGAAACCGGTGTCGGTAAACATATAGCCCGGAAGTACTTCACCGTTATAAGGGCTGTAGTGCATAACGTCTCCTTTGGCATCTATCTCATAGAAGCTTCTGGGGAACAATACCGAACGATACAGGCAGGAGTAGAATGTACGCAAATGGTCGATATCATCGTCTTTCACTTCGATACGTCCCAGAACGTCGTTCCATACCTTGCGGCCTTTCGCAGCAATCTGTTCAATGTTGTCCGTACCCAGCTCTTTCAGGTTCAGTTCAGCCTGTTCGGGGCTGATGAAAGAGGAAGCGACACGAACATTCACCTGTTCGCCCTTGCGGGTTTTGAAACCGATCAGTGCACCGGCATGATTGTCTGTCGCTTCCAGTTTGTTGGTGTCAATCACACCACTGGCTACGGCAGCCGTATAAGTAAACGGTTTGTCGAATACCAATACAAAGTAGTTTTTAAAGTTGGCAGGAACACCACCGCTGTTTTTAGTAGTATAGCCGATAATCTTGTTCTCCGAAGGGATCACTTTCACAAACGAGCCTTTATCGAAGGCGTCTACCACTACATAAGAGTGGTCGTTTTCGGGGAAAGTGAAACGGAAAGCGGCGGCTCTCTCTGTCGGAGCAATCTCCGTCACTACATCATGGTCGGCAAGATATACCTTATAGTAATAAGGGGTAGCCGTTTCAGCTTTGTGAGAGAACCAACTGGCACGCTGGTCCTGATTGAATACTGCTTCACCGGTGACCGGCATGATAGCAAATTGACCGTAATCATTGATCCAGGGACTTGGCTGATGGGTTTGTTTGAATCCCCTGATCTTGTCAGCGTCATACGTATAGGCCCATCCATCGCCCATTTTACCAGTCTGCGGAACCCAAAAGTTCATTCCCCAGGGTAACGCAATGGCGGGGTAAGTATTTCCGGTAGATAGTGCGTGCTTTGACTGCGTACCAACCAGCGGACTAACATAGTCCACTGGGCCGGTAATTGTTTTTGCAGTCATACTCCATGCACTAAGTAACGTAAAAGCGAATAGAGCTAGTTTCTTCATGGTATTCTTGTTTTATTTAATCAGTTTTCCTTCAAGCATCTTGATAAAATATCCACCTACAACGGAACGTGCCTGAAAGCCTCTCTGATTCGGTTCATCTGTAAATACCCAGTCGGACATCGGAACACGGTTAGGTGTCACGTTCATAAACAGATATACCGGTTCAATGAATTTCTCAAAGGTAGCTTTGTCGTCAGCCAATGTAGCTGTCCACATGATCCAGTCGGTTTTGGTGTATGTTTCACGGTTATCCAATGGAAGACCATATTTATTTTGCTTCGAAAGATAGTAAGCTATTTCCGTTTCTGCAACATTTTTAGGGAAGATTTGCAGATTCAACAGTTTATCCCACACTAAGTTATACTTCTGGCTCCATGTTCCCGGTTTGTCAAATGTCAGACGGTAGTGGTCGCCATCATCCGCCATTTTCACCCATTCGGCAGCCATATCTTTTGCTTTCTGTGTGTATTTCTCGGCTACTTCTTTCTTGCCCAGCATATCTGCCAGATAGCCATATGAAGCAACACCCATGATCGCTTTGATAGAAAGGTTGGCATTGTGTGCGAAGTGACCTGCAAAGTCATCGGTACAAAGTTGGTTGGCCGGATCAAGTCCGTGCTCTGCCAGATAATCCGTCCAAGTAGTCAGTGTTTCCCAATGTTTCTGTGCATATTCTGCATTGCCTTCCACCTTTGCAATAGCAGCAGCCAGCACTACCATATTACCCGATTCTTCTACCGGCATATCACCGCCATAAGTCTGGCCGTTAGCTAATGGATAAGTACCTACATCATGTGCCGCAAACGGTTTCTCCCATTTTCCGCTTTCGCTATAATAGAAAATATGGTTCATGGTAGCTTTCACCAGTTCCGGGTTATAGTACAAAAGCAGCGGAGCTCCCGGATAAGTCAGGTCGACTGTTCCGATAGAACCATTACTGAAGTTTTCTTTAGAAAGGAATACCAGGTCACCGTTCGGAGCTTCTACCAATTTATGAGCAGCCAATGCCTGACGATAAGCCAATGCACAAAGTTCGGCATATTTACGTCCACCGGCTGCAATCGCTTCTTCCATCATTTTCTTGTCGAAAGCGGCACAGTTCTTCATCTGTGTCTTATATTCTTTCTCTGCTTTCTGGAATTGGGATACAATCGTTTCATTGCCCTGACGGTTCCAGTAAGGACGCAGGTTATCGCCAAAGTATTGGATAGAATAAATATCATCGTATCCGATCAATAGATGACCATCCGCTTTTTGTGTTTCGCCTAATGAACGTACCAAAGCCAATTTATCATAACCATTCGTGGTAGGAGCTTCCAGTTTATTTGCTACAAAGTTTTTACGCAGTTCTCTGCCGTCACCGATTGCAGATGTGCTGTTTTCTTTTTCAACAGCCAGATAGAAATGTCCCCAATCGATACGTACATCATCACCTTTCTTCTTCAGGATTTCCTGATTACGGCTTCCGGTACGAAGGAATAACAAGTCGCCGTCAGTAAAGCTGTCGGCTACAGATTCCTGGTGAGGTTGGTCGATTGCCCATTGCGGAGATACTTCGAAATACAATTCAACCTGATGTTTTTTGCCGTCATTGGAAGCTACTTCATAAGAAATATAATTGACCGGACGTGACAGCAAATCCAGATTATCCATAAACATAGGAGCGGTAAATGTCAGTTTCAAATCTACCGGACCGCAAGTAAAGGTATAATAAGTCTGCATAGGCTGTACGTCTACAGATATTTGTTGTGCTGTTTGATGGAAAGAACGGTAACCGTCCAGTTCTACCAATAATCCGAAATCCAGTAATCCGTTTCCTACACGGTTACGGCAATAGCCGGCAATCAGATTCTCACCCGGTTTCAAAGAAGCTACCACTTCTTCGGGCAGTTTCACTCTCTCGTTCTTTTTACAAGCATTACCAGTATCTACCACTTTGATGCCGTTGATATAGATGATAGCATCATCGTCGTGAGAGAATTCCAGATATACATTCTTTCCTGTCAAGTCTTCCTGAATATCAGCTACCCGGCGTACCCAGATAAATTCTTCACCCCATTGGGTCTTGGCTGTATGTTCATTCTCCATGGTTCCGAAAGCAGCTTCGCCTTCTTTCCATGCTTTATCATTAAATCCGGCATTCTGCCATCCGTCAGCAGGCTGTTGAGTGGTATACTTTCCTATCCAGCTACCTTGTTCGGATGTCTTTACCAAAGGACGTAGTTCCAGTTCTTCCGTTCCCATGAAACGGTAAGTTTGTCCGTCTACTTTCGCCACTCCAAGCAAAGGGAAATCCTTACCTGTCCAATGTTTCACGGAGCCATCATACAGATTGTCAGTAGTAGACCAAGCACTAGTGTAAGGGTCAATCGTCACCAGCGGGTATGCCGGAGCACGTAATTCATTTTTCTCGTGCTGCTCTATCTGGGTCTCACAGCTACAAAGTACGGAAGCTGTTCCCAGCAACAGCATCATCAGTTGTTGTTTCATAATTTAAATCACCTGTTTTATTTAATCTATTTTACCATTCTATGGATACATTCACTCCGGCAGGATCGTTCTCGAAACTCAATAAAAGAGTTTTTGAAGATTCATCCCATTGCGGCTGTTCCGTCTTCCCGTTTACCAGAACTTTCCCGGGCTTGCGCGGCAAGAGGATTCTGGATACATTCGTCGTATGTAACGGGCTCTTAGCTACGAACGAGTAGCTCTGCTTCCCGACTTTCTCATCGTAAACGCGAGAAGCTCCGCAAAGCACCTTCGCTTTCACCTTACCGGGCACTTTACTCAAGTCATACAAATATCCTTGTTCACCGGGATTAATCTGTTTCATGGTCAGTATCGGCAGGTCTTTGTCGAATAAATCGATATACAGTCCCGACAGTTTCAAAGGCTCTTTAGAGGAACTTTCATCCATTACTGCCGCGATTGTATAAGGTCCCCGTTCCACTACAAAATTATTTTTGATTTCTATCTTTTTACCTGTTTTGTCCAGATAAGCGGATGCAATCGTTTCAAAGTATTTGCGGTCGTTCCCATTCTTCAATACAAAATGTTTCGGGTCTTCGCGCATGACAATCACAGTACCTTTCCCGGAACGATATGTTCCATCGCCGGGAGTGCGGGACAAGCCCATTGTCTCAAACAAATGTTCCGAAGGGGCTTTGTAGGCGTTTCCTTCTGTATTCCACCATTCCAAAACGGTTTGATAGGGATCGACATCTTCTCCGCAATACACCAGTGTACCTCCCTTTTTAACCCAGTCTGCCAGATAGTTATGGTATTCCGGCTTCATCGGTTTCATGTTCGAGTAGGACATTACAAGTACCTGAAGTCCTTTGAAAGTTTCTTTGAATGGAGTATTCTCCATGTGTACCAGTTCTACCGGGATTCCTCTTTTTAATAATGGCAAAGTTTGGCCATAGAAGCTGGAGAATTGCGGATCGTCATATCCGTTATGATCCGGAAAACGCTGGAACATCAACGAATTTGCCATTAATACCCCAATGCCGTGTGTACCGTTGATCTGCTTGTCAGAGGTGCGAATGTCATTCAATGTATTAATCATCACCTGCATTTGCGTGGAGTATGAGCGTGGAATGCGTTCTTTCTGATCGGTTCCGGCTATCCGGTATAATCCCTGATAAATACGGTCCGGCCATGGCATCACTTCATAAGTATCTACCATCGGGTACATTAGCTGTGCGGCAAAAGTGGCCTGATAATTTATCTTATAATCCAGCCAGTCTTTGGCACGGTCTTCAATCGGATCGGTCAGGAAATACATTTTGCGATTCAAAGGATCGGTCATGGATTTCATGCAGCCATATTCGAGAAAGGCATTCTCAAATACACGCTCTTTCTTTACACCGTTATAGAAGTTCGGTTCACGGGCAGTACCCGTCCATACCTGTGCTATGTAGCCGTCTACACAATCCAATGAAGCCAGACTGGCTTCCGGGCTTACAATTTGCCAGGAAGTGTAGTTAATCAAAGAATGAGTAGGCACATAACATTTCACATCCAGCCCTTTCGATTTACCGTATTCTTTGGCATAAATAAATATCTTATCCAGTGCATAATAGTAGAGGTGATATTTCAACTTATTGGAAAGGTAGGTGTTCTCGGGAGATTCATGTTGAGGTCTCCAGGGGAAATTATAATATTTCTGCCATTCTGACTTGAAGGCTTCGCTATATCCGCCACGCATCCAGAATTCAGGTTCCTCCAAATAGATAGAAGTAATTCCGGCATCAATCACCCGCTTTATCTGCGTTTCCTGCATATAACGGATAAAACTTTCGGTAGGCACAATGTAGGGTATCAAGTGTCCGTGGGCTATCTCGTTTCCGTTACGATCCCGTTGACCTTCTTTCAGATGACCGTCTATTCCATCCCATTTGCCGAGAAAATAGTCTTTATAGTCTCCCCATGCCACTCCGGTCATAAATTGCGTCTGATATCCCTTGTCTCTCCACGACTGGACACGTTGTTCAAAAGAAACACCTTTTTTATCGAGTGTACCATATACCATCGTGGCATCGGCACGCACATCTGTTTCCGGTTTCCAGGGTTCGGCTGTTTGAAAAGTTGTTTTTGCTTCCTTGCCGTTAGTCGTTTGAGCAAAGGAAACATTATTACCGGTTAATAAAAGGCTGAATACAATCAGTAGTTGTTTATTATTCATTTTCACGTGGTTCTGTGTCGTTTTCTATTTACTTCTTAGGCGGAAATAAAAGCATCAATGCCGGTATACCGGAAGCTGAATAACTGTCGATTTCCGCACCTGCCGGCAACTTCTTATGATATTCGCCTCCACACACATTCCGCGTCTCATCTCTGTTTGCCCAACCTGTTTTGATGGTACGTTTCAGGAACGGAAGATATTGGGTTTGTCCGCAATCATATACTAACCATGCCATGTATTCTGCAAAGATAGCAGTATAGATACCCTGTTCAATACCACCTTCGAAAGGTAGCACTTTATGTTCCGCAGACATATCTTTCACTGTATAGTCTGCTGCCAAAATTGCATTGTCCAGATAACGTTTCTCTCCGGTCGCCTTATAAAGCAGTATGGATGCACCGATAAAGGTTGCCTGATTGTAGACATGTGACTTCCACGCGGGATTGCCATTTCCATGACGGCTATCAGCTATCTTTCCCGTTTCTTTATCCAGCAGATTTTCCACTCCCCATTCGTAGATTTCTTTGCCTTTGGCAAGATATTGAGCCTTCGTCTGATAAGACGGACGTTTGTCGGTCGATTCTTTTCTATTTTCAGGCACATTATTGTAGAGCGTCAATGCCGCTACCACTGTCGGGAAGTTGATACATGCCATCTTTCCATCACCGAATTTATTCGGTTTCGGATTCCGAATGGGTTGCCATTGCCAGAACATACCTCCGTTTTCTTTGTCATACGAACCGGTATCACCCACCTTTTCCGAGCCATACCACACACGTTTGAAACTGGCCTCCGAGAGTTTTAGGTATTCATTCACTCCAAGAAGCTCGTATGCGCGCGCCAGACTGATAGTCCACCACATGATGTCATCGTAGATGAACCAGCCGGTGTTTTCGTTGTTATCATCAAAATCAAACTGGCAATATTGTGCTTTGTTTCCTGCGAAAATTTTCTCGCAAAGAGTTTTATACTCACGAGTCTTTTTTTTGTCTTTCTGTGCCTTTGCCAGTTTATAGGCATTCATCGCCATGTCCCAATAAATAGGCTGACACCAAATAGCCGCCGCTCCATTACCGCGGTCAACGGCGCTTGGATAGGAGGAATTTGTTTTATAAATATATTTATTAGAGTCTAGTAGGGTATTGTTAAATCCTTCGTAAGCTGCCCATACATCTTCGTTAGTATATGCGTGCTTCTTCTGGTTTGCTTTTCCTAAATTGCCGACTGCCCATATAGTAGTTGATGCTCCCATTAGCAGCGTCAGAGCCAAAAGAATTTTGCCTTTCATGATAGTTTATAAGTTTATAGTATTTTTCCTGTTACAAAGATTGCAGAAATAGCTGAAAAAAAACAATAATATTTATTCAATAAAGAACAAATACAGACCAAAACGCTTTTCTGCAATAAAAATATAGGATTAATAAAAGGGTATTGGAGAATAATTTCCCCTCATTCTGCCTTACGACAGAGATAAGGGGAATATTTAATCTACCTATTGAAAACTCATCCTGGTAAACAATTATTTGTTATCTGAAATAGTTGTAGATTCAACCCATTGCCAGTTATCACCAACTAATGTTGCTGTATGACCTTTCACACCTTTTATTGTTTCGGTAGCACTTTGAGTAGGCTGATCGCCTTTCACTTCAAAATCCCAAGCATCTACCAAATCCGCATTATCAGCATTTACACCTTCTTCATTTCCCATATAAGAAGCATATACTTGATTTTCTGTCCGGTTTGTTTTCCAGATGCGTATCTTCTTTATGTAACCGGAGAACCATTCATTACGATTTCCATTATTGTCCATCATACAGAATCCGGTCATGTGAATCTGATTAGCTATGGATTGCTCATTGATATATGTTCTCCAGGGTTCACCCACACGGATGGGATCTCCTTGTCTCGTACCGTCAATCATGGAATAACATTTCACATCTGTCGGAGTGTCAAATCCCGGCAACCCTTTATCTCTGAACAGGAATGCATAATGTGTCCAACGATCTTTAGTCCAGTTGTCCGATTTCTTCCATCCCGGCTCCCACTCTTGAGGATTTGTATGATTATCATCTTCCCAATGGGCAACCATTGTTCTCAACAGCCCTTTTGTGCGATCCTGTGCACGCCATCCGCTCCAATAAGGATCGTTCGTCATCGTAGAAAGGAAAGTACAGTTATCTTCCCCCTGTTTATTACAGTATTCTTTGATATTCACCCAAAGTTCTATCGTGAATGCCTGATTATCATCCTCTCCAAACTTTACATAATCCTCACTATAACCAAAGTCTATATATGAACCGGCATTTCCGTCTACAAACAGATTCCAGGTAATCTGGCTGTTATCCGACCATGCAGAATCTTCTACTTCTTCCACTTTCTTATCGGCAGCGGCAATAGCCTCATCATAGATTTCCTTCGTCATATCTGTAATGGAACCGGATTTGATTCTTTCAGCCAGACTTTCCAAGTCTTTAGCAGCACTCTCCAAAACTGATTTATTATCAACCGGATATTGTCCTTGATGATTTCCCCACTTCGTTTCATCATTAACGATTGCAAGTATTTCATCCGCTTTAGCCAGCAAATTATTAATATATTGTTGTGCTTCCGGAGACAGATTATAATATTTTGAATTCTTAAACTCATCAATAGCCTTATTTACCTTTGCTACAGCAGCTTCCAGAGTTGTTTCATCCAGTTCTTCGCCACCTTCTACCCGCTTTATCAGGGCATCCAACTCGGCAATGGCAGCATTCAATATATCCTTTCCGGCTTCGGGATAGGTGCCGGGAGCAGTTCCATAGGTTGAATTTTTCAATAAATAGTTCAATGATGTACGGTTCCCTTGCAGAATACTCAATTGTGTATCTGTTATATACTCGTCTTCAATATCATCACAAGCGGTAAATATCCCTGCCAGACAAGAAATCAGGAGGAAAGAGAGGAGCATTGCTCCCTCTCTCCATTTATTAGTTAAACATTTCATGTTTTTCATCGTTTTTACATTATTATTCAACAATACGTTGCCACTCGTAAGTACCGATAATCTTAGCAGTATGACGACCTGTCAGGTCTATTACTTCATTACCCGAACCGGAAGGTTTGGTGGTGAAATCCCATGCTGCCGCCAAGTCTTCTTCTTTACCAGTCACTTCAGTCGTCCCATTATAAGAGCTCTGGATATATTCGTTATCCTTTGCACTTTTCCAGATACGGATTTTTTTCATATAGCCGGCAAAACCTTCTTCAAACAGATTATCACTGGTACGCATATACCGTCCGAAAGCGGTCATCGGCGTGTTATAGCTGGCATAGTTACTGGAATTATAGAATCTGCTGCCAACATTTCCCTCGGTCGTTTTCACTTCTCCATTCACATACAACTTCGCGCGGAATTCCGGACTACCCGGCAAACCTTTATCACTGTACACAAACAAGAAGTGTTGCCATTCTCCATCTTCCGGAGCCTTTAATGACGGTTCACAAATATTTCCTCCCGTTTCGCCCCAAGTTGCACGATAAATACCACCGTCTGCATTGCGCCAATACATCATCCAGCCATTGCGCCATCCATCACCGCCCATGTAGGTAGAGAGGAACACATTCTGGTCTTTTCCACCACCTTTGGTTACTTTCACCCAGAACTCAACAGTAAAGGCTTGATTTCCTTCAGTTCCGAAATTCACATATTCTTCGCTACGTCCGAAATCGATGTAAGAACCACCGTCTCCACGTCCATCCACAAACAGTTCAGCCGGCGTAGTTTCAGCATCTTCTGTACGGATCGTGCTTTCAAACTGTTCTATAGCCGCTTCGGCTTCTGCCACATAACGTTGTTTCTCACTTTCTGACGGAGAAGGTTTCTGATATTTGATTAGAAGTACTGCACGATTAGCATCATCTATCGCATCTGTCAGAATAGCCCGGCTTTCGGTGGGATACTGTCCCTTCTTATCTCCGTATTCTGAATTTTGCTGTAAATCGGTCATTTCAGCAATCAATGCATCCAGTTGGTCGATATAGGCATCCTCTATTTCAGGAGCCGCAGTATACTCGTCATGTGTTTCTTCAGAACAAGCCGCCAATTGAAGTGTCAGTATCATGCATAACACATAATACCACATTTTCCAATTTGAATATTTCGTATTCATTATTCTTCTTTTTTATGGGTTACAATTATTTATCTGCCGGAAACAATAACATCAATGCCGGTATTCCGGACGCACTATAGCTGTCGAGAGTAGCACCTTCTATCTGTGCCTTATGGTATTCGCCGCCACATAGATTACGTGTCTGATCGCGATTAGCCCAGCCATAATTAATGTTACGCTTCAAAAATGGTAAGTACTGTGTCTGACCACAATCGTTTACCAGCATAGCCATGTATTCCGCAAAGATAGCGGTATAAATACCCTGTTCCACTCCACTCTCAAACGGCAATAAATCGTAGGTTGCAGACATGGTATTCATCGTATAGTCGGCTCCCAGAACCGCATTATCCAAATAAGTTTTCTCTCCGGTAGCTTTATAAAGCAATAACGAAGCTCCGATAAAAGTGGCCTGATTGTACACATGGGCTGACCATGCCGGATTTCCTTCGCCATGCTTACTGTCGGCAACTTCTCCAGTATTGCTGTCCACGAGATTCTTCACAGCCCATTCATAGATTTCCTTTCCTTTTGCCAGATAAGCATCTTTTGTTTCATAATGCGGACGGGTAAAGTTACCGTACTTATTACTCCAGCTTTCCGGATTCGGATCTGCCACACGGTCAGCAGGAACATTGTTGTAGAGAGTCAATGCAGCCACTACAGTCGGAAAGTTGATACAAGCCATCTTGCCGTCGCTGGCTACATTCTCATTCGGATTGCTGATAGGCTGCCATTGCCAAAACATACCTCCACCCAAATTCTTTTCCGGATCTGCATACGAACCCGTATCACCGACCTTTTTCGAGCCATACCACACGCGTGCAAAACTTGCTTCTGCCAGACTGCGATACTCGTCTACTTTAAACAATTCATAAGCACGCGCTAAAGTAATGGTCCACCATTGGATATCATCATAGATAAACCAGCCGGTGTTCTCATTATTATTGTCAAAATCAAAGTTTGCATAATGCGCTTTATTTCCGGCAAACAAATCATCGCACAACTGCTTGTATTTGTTTTCTCTTTCCGTATCCCCTTCCGCTTTTGCACGTTTATAAGCATTCATCGCCATGTCCCAGTAGATAGGTTGGCACCAGATAGCGGCAGCTCCGTTATTGCGGTCTACAGCAGCAGTATAAGCGGTACTTGTTTTATAAATATTCTTATCGGGGTCCAGCAAGTAATCATTAAATGCCTCATAGGCAGTCCAAGTATCTGCATTGGTATACTCCGGGACAATCTCATAATCCGGCGTATACGGCTTTGCCTGCTTATCCTCATTGCAAGAGGACATACAAAGGACACCGGACATGAGACAAACTGCAGAGAAAATATATTGTTTCATCATAATTTCTATTTTATAATCAGTATTTAGAATCCTGTATTCTGAACCAAGTTCTTATCAATATCAATCTCACCCTGTGGTATCGGGAAGAAATACTGACGGTCAAAAATACGTTTTACAATCTCCGTACGTTTAAAGAATTCATTTCCGTCATAATTGACATTCATTCCATGAATTGCCTTGTTGAAATATTCATTTACCAATCCCCAACGGCGTACGTCAAAATAACGGCAGTTTTCGAAACTCAATTCGATGCGTTTCTCCTTGCGGATCAACTCCATGACTTCATCCGTTGTAGTCGGTTTAGGCAGATTGACTGTCTCACCGTATCCCGGAATACCTGCACGCTTACGGATCATGTTCATATAAGTCCAGATATCTTCATGAGTCGGGCTGACATGTGCCAGCGCTTCGATATAGTCAAAATAAATATTAGTCAGACGTAAGAGCACACAAACCAAATTCTGGTTACGGTCGCCGGAATCCATTCCTTTGCGCACCAAATAACCTGTGCTCGTATAGTCATTGCTACCTTGTTCTTTACCACAACTTCCACTATAAGTAAAATCTACTACATAACCGCCTTCTGTTCCCTCAAACCATTTTGAATTGCTAAAGGTAATGTCGGCATAGAAACGAGGTTCACGATTGACATACATCATTCTGGTTCCTACCGGTGCATATAATGTACCGTCTGTTCCTTTGTATTCTGTTGTAGAGACTCCCTCTTCTACATAATCAGATTTTTCGTTGATAATCGGAGTGACTCCGTCAGCACTATAACCGGAAATAGGAGATTCTCCGTTTGACATGAAATAGGCATCTACCATTTCCTGTGTTGCCCCCAACAAGCTACCACCTCTGTAGTCGGTCGTATTACCGGATCTATTCGGCATACGGTCATACTGCATGGTTCCAGCAGCATTATCCAGACGATAGAAAATCATCTCTTTATTGTTACCCATTTCAGAAAACAGGGTTCTCACTGCACGACGATAAGACTCTGTCGGACTGAATCCTTCCGAGTCCGGGCCGGAAACAGAAACACCATCCTTATTGGTATACATCAGATGATAACGGCTACCATAATTAGAGAAGAATGTGTTACATTCATCAATCACTCTCTGCCAGTTGGCGCGTTTGGTAGCTTCATCCGGTCTGTCGGGAAATAGTTTTGTTCCATCATTATTAGCCAAATCAGAATAATAGGTACTTTCTCCATTAAACAACCAGCTGGCACGATAAGTCAATGCCTCAATGATAAATGCCTGTGCAATCGCTTTGTCAATACGACCATATCCGGACACCTTGTCGGTAGAAGCATCATCCAGCAAACCGTCATTTTGTGCACCTTTCAGTTCTGATACGATAAAATCGAAACACTCATCTACCGTATTACGCGGGAGTTGCAACTCGTCACTTGGAGTATCCATCGCAAAGTCCTTTTCAAGCAAAGGAACCGGGCCATAAGTACGTACTAAATAAAAATAGTAGATAGCCCGTAAAGCTCTTGCTTCTGCTTTCCATTGATTTCTTTCTGTAACAGTCAACGGTGCCTGACCTACATTTTCTGTAAATACTGCAGCTTCATGGATACCAGAGAACCAGCTCTTCCAGCGATACAATACCATCGTTCCTTCGGTAGCATCGATAGAGTTGTTATTTATCAGTTTTCCCTTATTGTCATTTGTCCACTCTGCCTCGTCACTGGAACCTGTCCAAGGACCGGGAGTACGGTACAGACTGGTTTCATGTACCTGACGTTGGTTAAATTCATCCGGTAAGAATGTGTATACGTTCGAAAGATACCGCAAAGCTCCATCTCTGGTTGTAAAAATCTCTTTGAGTGACAAACGGTCATCAGGCACCTGATCAAAATAGTCATTACAAGATGTCGTCAAGAGACACGCCAGCAAACTAACGATTATATAATTATATTTTTTCATTATCTTTTTGTTTAGAATGTGAAATTAATACCAACTGAGTAAGAGGTCGTATTTGGATAAGAAGCACCATTATCGGTATTCAACTCCGGATCCCACAATTTGAAACGACTCAAGGTGAACAGGTTAGTTCCCATTACATATACAGCCGCATTCTTCAGATGAACTTTATTCACCCAAGGTTTCGGCAGGTTATAAGATACCTGCAATGTCTTCAGACGCAGGAAGTTCATGTTACGCACCCACCATGTGCTCTTCTGGAAGTTATTAATATTACTGGTTGTTTCGCTTCCATAAGACAGACGCGGATAAAAGGCATTCTGATCCGGATTTTCCTCTGTCCAACGGTCGCCAATGTTAGAGTAGAGGTTACCGCTACCACCACCGCCGTTAAACGGATTAATACTGCTACCATTCAAAACACGTTCGGCTCCTGCTACACCTTGGAACATCATACCTACCGACAAATCTTTCCAACCTACGGTAAATCCGAAACCATAAACAGTTGTCGGCACATCCCCACGGGAAATGTAAGTCTGGTCGTACGCATCAATCTGACCGTCATTGTTCAAATCCTTGTATTTGATATCTCCCGCCTTTACTGTACCAAACTGTGAAGCAAAAGGTTTGGGAGTGATTGCTTTATTGGCATCCGACAACGATTCCCAACGTGCCATATCATCTATTTCAGCTTGAGTGAACAGTCCTTCGGCCACATATCCTTTAACTCCATTGATGTTACGTCCATACTGGTTCATCCATTCGTATTTTTGTTCCGGCAATTCTCCCTGAATCCATTTATCCTTATTAAAGGTGATATTACCACGAAGCGCAAGTACCCAGTCTTTATTTATACGCTTGTTATACTCTATCGTTCCATCGAATCCTTTATTTTCTATGATACCAATATTTCCATAAGGAGCAGATGTATTGTAGCCCAGGAATGAAGGTATAGAATGCTCACGCTTCAACAGGATGTTCTCACGACGTTCCTTAAACAAGTCGAATACAATAGACAGATCGTCATTAAACAGTTTTATATCAATACCCAAGTCTTGTTTACGAGATTCTTCCCAAATTAAGTCAACAGCCATATTTACTGTTTCATAACCAGACCATTTTGTTCCGTTCGGTCCGAATTTATAACCATAATCACCGTTCTCTTTCATCTGGTCCAGATACATAAAACGACGGTCGGAAACTTCACTATTACCTACTTTACCATCCGTATAGCGTATCTTCAGGAAAGAAACAGTTTTTGACAGCGGTTGCCAGAATTTCTCGTTCGAGATAACCCAACCTACACCAAATGCAGGGAAAGTTCCGAAACGATGTTTGGGTGAGAAGTTCTCGGCGCCGTTATAACCGATGTTGAATTCTGCAAAATAACGGTCTTTCCATGAATAAGTGGCACGACCGGCAATACCCATCATACGATAAGGAATCGCATCTTCCAGTGTACCTTTCGGATACAACAGTTTGGATTGCTGGTTGAACAGGAACAGTGCACTGACACGATGATCGTCATTGAATGTCCGGTCATAGTTCAGGGAAGCTTCCAGATAAGTTTTCTTATTACCACTTGTTTCCTGTTTATAACTCAACACGTTACTTCCTTCATAAATACGTTGCAGAATGGGTTGTCCGTCCATATCGTAAGGAACACTTGTATCCAGGAAGTTATAAGTAGACTCTGCACGGTCTTGATGTACATGTATCTCATTGTATACATCGAACGCATACATGGCAGTCAATTTCAGCCCTTTAGTAAGCATATCCAAATCCTGTGTGATACGCAGATTGGAATAGATCTGATTTTTCGTCAGGTTATCATATCCGCGACGGGTAGCTTGTGAATAAGGGTTATTAAAGTTATTGTTAGTTGAAGTTCCGGGCACATAGGCTTGTCCGTTGACAAAGAACATCTTCGGATATTCAACCGGTGAAATTGACATTGCCGCATTATACAAATCAGCAGAAGAGATGGCCGGATAGTTTCCTTCTCCCAAATAACCTTGTGCACCGATCTCCACTTTAGTAGTAGGAGTCACATCGATATTCAGATTAGTGGTAAAGTTATAACGGCTATATTTCATTTTGGAATCATAGGTGTTGATATTCTTATCAGTCACCGTCATACCAGTTTCATTGAAGTAGCTGACTGACGCATAATAAGCGACCTTTTCACTACCACCCCGCACGTTTACATTCACACGACGATTGTGTCCCCAATCATTAAAGATTTCCTTCAACCAATCCACGTTCGGGTACAAATAAGAATCTTTTCCCGCAATCGTGTTACGTATCTGGTCCTCCGTATATTTTGTAGCAATACCGTCATTACGCATTGCCTCGTTGGCTGCATTCATATAAGTGATACCGTCTGCCAGATCAACCATCTTCGTGAAACGGGTAAACGATTCATAATAATCCGCGCTCACTGTCGGTTTTCCCACCTTTCCCGGCTTGGTTTTAATCAGGATCACACCATTAGCACCTCGCACACCATACACAGCCGTTGCCGATGCATCTTTCAGTGTTGTCAACGATTCAATGTCTTCCGGATCGATGTCATTGAACGAACGTTCCACTCCATCCACCAATACCAGCGGAGAAGAAGTGTTGGGAGTAGAAATACCACGAATCCAGATATCAGCGGCATCTTTACCCGGTTCTCCCGTACGTTGCACGGCTACAACACCGGCCAAACGACCTGCCAGCGTTGTAGTTAAACTGGCAGAAGGTGTTTTAATATCCTCCATCTTCATAGAAGATTGTGCGCCGATATTACTTATTTTACGCTGGGTACCATAACCAACAATCACAGTCTCTTCCAACTCGTTCACCTGTTCTTCCAAGGCCACGTCGTAAATATTAGTAGATGCATTCGTCCGTATTTCTGAAGTTTTAAAACCTATATAAGTAAATTTAAGCACTACGCTTTTTTTGGTTACGAATATCTCATACAAACCATCCATATTGGTAATCGAACCGTTTGCATCTCCATCCACGGTAACGTTCACTCCAATAAGCGGTTCCCCTTTTACATCAGTAACACGTCCGGTTATTTTCCGTTTATTCTGTTGCTGTTCATTAGGAGCCGATGCTTTTCCGGAAATAAAGATTTGTCTGTCAGAGATCCGATAAGTACATGAAGTACCCTCGAAAAGTTCAGAAAGAATTTCTTCTATCTTCTTATTCTTACTGTCGATAGATACCTTACGTTCTAAGTTCACAGCATCATCTAAGTAGAAGAAAACAAATTGACTACTTTTCTCTATCGTTTTAAGCACTTCTCTCAACGTCGAGTTATTAACGCTGACCGAGAGGGTCTTAAATTGAGAATAATTGTTGTAACTTGCGAAAGAGTAGTCTATTCCGAGAAGTAAAAAGCAAAGGAATAGCCCGAGAACCTTACTCTTTCGTTCTCTAATTGCATTTTTCATATTAAACATGTTAAAATTTTCTCATAATATTATTTCTGTATCTAAACATTATTGGGTACACACGTCCCAGTTGGATGATAGCGTGTATCATCCACTTTCTACAAAAATTACCATAAAATTCAGGAATTAGATTTATTCTTTATCTTATTTTTTCATATCTATTTCTTTACGACTCGATACGTCTTATATTGTTCATCATAGGCATAAGAGATTGGTGCAACAAAGGTTAATCCATTAATTACTGTTTCAAAGTTGTCTTTCAAATCGATTTTTCCGGAACATTTTATTTTACTTAGCGCTGGGTCAAATTCTACGTTAATGCCATAATAGGTAGACAGACGTTTCAAAACGATTCCCAAATCAGCACTTTGGAAATAATAGAGTCCATTCACCCATGATATAGCTTCTTCTACATCTACCTGTGTTATATTTTCCTTTCCATCGGCAGAACTGAACATCTGATTAGGAGCCAGAATGGCTTTAGGAGTCCGGTCTGTCTCCACCTGAACACATCCTTGTGCCAGCACTACACTTCTAATTGCTTCCGATTCATACGCAGTTACATTAAATTTAGTACCAAGCACTCTGACATTCATATCTTTGGTCCGCACATAGAAAGGACGATTTTCATCTCTGGCCACTTCTATGTAGATTTCACCATCCACATAGATTTCACGTTTGTCTTGTTCAAACTCCACCGGATAAACCACCCTTGTACCGGCATTCACCCAGACTTTAGATCCATCGGCAAACGTCAATACCGAACGTTTTCCACGTGGAATAACCAATTGGTTATAAGTTGCCGATTTCTCCTTTTGTATACTTTCCTGATTCGTTTTGATTTCTACGGAATCATACGTGATCTCTGTTTCTTTTTCCTTCAAACTCACGACATTATCTTCTGCCAAAATCAACAGTGTTTCTTCCGTCAAAGGCAAATCGGCTTTCGTATTCACAGCAAATGTGGCAATGTCCGGATCCAGAGCCGAAGAATAGTTCTTCAAAAAGAAGAAACATCCCACAAGAATAGCCACACTGGCAGCCGCACTCAATCCTATTAAGAAATAGTTCTTGCGTCTCGCTTTCTCCTTATTTATATTAGTCGCTTGAATACGAATCCATAAATCATCCGTTTCCTGGTTTGAAAGTACCTCACCCTTCTCTTTCGAAAAAACTTCCAAATATCTTTTTGCAGCGATATATTCATCTATATTAGAAGGATTCATCTGTTCAAATTCATCCCAGAACTTCTGTGTTTCTTCCGTAGGATAGTTCATAGAAGAAACAAAGAAATCATTCTGAAGAAATTCTTCAAAAGTATATAGGGAAAAATCTGTATGTTCTTGTTCAGAGTTCATCATTTTCATTGTCTTTACGTATGAATAACAGTTGTACTTTCATTTTATACTCACCTTTTTCGAAGTTTTTTCCACTTTTTTTGATAGGCAGGAAAAATGGGCTGGTTATTCTCTCTTATTTTCTCTTAAATAAGTCGCGGATACGTCCCAAAGCCCGTTGAATAGAATTAGAAACAGACTGATTATTCATATCTGTCACCTTACTGATTTCATCGATACTCATCTCTTTGATATACCGATAATAAATAATTTCGCGCTGTCTGTCCGTCAATACAGACATCATAGAATGTACGGTTGTCTGAACTTGTTTTTCCTGTTCATTATTAATATATATAGTTTCCGGAGTGGAAGGAGAGTCGTCAACCGTATCTTCTCTCTCACCTATTTCATCAAACGGGAGAGAATCTGTTGTTTTTTTCAGCGCATTAAAAAGAGTGTTTTTCAACGCCACTGTCAAATAGGCGGCAATATTATCTGTTGGAGCCAACTTTGCACGATTCATGTGAATTTTCACAAACACATCATGTATGCAGTCTTTAATTAATTCTTTATCCGAAGTATATAATAATCCGAATCGAAACAGATCTTGTACTGTTTGATTATATATTTGGGTATACGCACTCGAGTCTCCTTCGAGAAACCTTCTCCACAAAAGGGAATCAGAGAGAGAGTGTATATCCGATTTCATTATAATAAGTATATTGAATTTATAAGGACAAAAATAAAACAATAAATCAAAAAAAGCCCATCTTTATTAAAATATTAATTACCGATGGGCTGAACTTTTCAGATTTTACTTCAATGGGCTGGCTTCTACTCCCTCGAAAGTCATCTTTATGGGTTTTATTTTTCCGTCTTTATCAAAAATCATGCGATCAATACAGGTCACACGAGCGTTTCCATCCGTTTCACCTAATGGATGGCGATGATAAATGATGTACCATTCGTCCGCTCCCTGACCTTTCACTACAGAATGATGACCAGCACCCGTTCCAATATTGGGATCTCGCTGTAAGATTTTTGCTTCTCTTTTAAAAGGTCCGAATGGTGAGTCGGCAATCGCATAGGCTACGCAATAATCCGGTCCGGTCCAACCACCTTCCGACCACATAAAATAGTATTTACCGTTACGTTTTAACATGAAAGGTCCCTCTACATATTTTTCGGGAGTTACTTCCTTATAGATGGTGCCATCCTCAAACGGTACGATACTCAACAAGTCCGGAGCCAGCTTCACCATATTGCAATGTCCCCAGCCACCATAATACATATAATACTGTCCGTCATCATCTTTGTAAACAAACTGATCGATCGGCTGTGCACCATTTACAAATTTATCAATCAGAGGTTTGCCCAGTGCATCCTTAAATGGTCCGGCAGGATTGTCGGCTACAGCCACACCGATACCTCCCAGCTCGTTATTACTTTGAATATCATTCGCACCGAAGAATATATAATATTTGTCATTCGCATGAATCACAGCAGGTGCCCATAAAGCACGTCTAAACCAACTTATATTCTCTTTCGACAACACTTTCGGGTGTTTTGTCCAGTTCACCAAGTCTTTAGACGAGAAAGCATCCATGAAGGTTTGTTCGTCATAAGGCGCCGAATACGTAGGGTAAATCCAGTATTCATCTCCAAACACAATTCCTTCCGGATCGGCATACCAGCCCGGAAATACAGGATTGCCACTTGTCTTTGGTTGCTGACCGGCCTTTTGCCCAAATACAGACAGGGAACAACAAATAATACAGAAAAGAATAAGATGTTTTAGTTTCATATAATATCAATTTTAAAGTTCGTGCTACAAAGATGAGAAAAAACGAATAGAAAATTCAATAATTATGAACCAATTAAGGATAAATACTAACCAATCTGCAAAAAAAAGATGATTTATCAAGATTTTGTGCTTTCTTTGCAGTGTCATTATAAAATGAAAAATACCATGAAAAGCGGAATCTCATTACTAACTGTACTTTTAGTCATTATTTGTGCATCTTGCCAACCCAAGAAGAAAACAGAGCCGGAAAAGGAAACGATAACAGGAGATACCTATACGAATCCGTTGCGCGAAAAAGGAGCAGAACCATGGGGTGTTTTTCACGAAGGGAAATATTACTACACACAAGGTTCCGAAAGCAGGATCATACTTTGGGAAACGAGTGATATAACAAACTTGGATGACAGTCTTAAAAAACCGGTATGGATACCGACAGACCCTAGTAATTCGCACCATTTATGGGCCCCCGAGCTACATCGGATCAATAATAAATGGTATATCTATTTTGCGGCAGATGACGGTAACATGGACAATCACCAGATTTATGTAATTGAGAACGAGGCTGCCACTCCTACAGAGGGAAAGTTTGTCATGAAAGGCCGAATACCGACTGACAAAGATAACAACTGGGCGATTCATGCAAGCACTTTTGAACATAACGGACAACGTTACATGATCTGGTGCGGATGGCAAAAACAAAGAATCGACAGTGAGACACAGTGCATTTACATCGCTTCCATGGAAAATCCATGGACTCTTTCTTCCGATAGAGTCCTGATTTCCAAACCTGAATATGAATGGGAATGTCAATGGGTCAATCCTGATGGCAGTAAAACGGCCTATCCGATTCATGTGAACGAGGCACCTCATTTTTTCCAACCAAAGAATAAAGACAAAGTTTGCATTTTTTATTCTGCCAGTGGTAGCTGGACGCCTTATTATTGTGTAGGATTACTAACAGCAGACGCCAATGCTGACCTGCTGGATCCCGCCTCCTGGAAGAAACATCCGACACCCGTATTTCAGCAGGAGCCGAAAAACGAAGTTTTTGGTCCCGGCGGCAGTTCTTTCATTCCTTCACCGGATGGAAAAGAATGTTATATGCTTTATCATGCCCGCCAGATTCCCAACGACGCTCCGGGCGCAATGGACTCACGTACTCCCCGCTTACAAAAAATGGAGTGGGACAAAGACGGAATGCCTGTACTGGGAATACCGCAAAAAGAAGGAGAACCCATGGCAAAACCATCCGGTTCCCCAACCAATTGAGACTAGTTACATTTTGTACTTTCAGGTCCAAGATATGAACGTTTTAATCCTCCCATATCAATGACTATTTTTTGAATAACGATTCCGGGATCACCACAACGTATCTGTAGAGTATGTTTACCAGGTTTCTTCACATACAAAGTAGATTTATTCACTCTGCAGTTCTTTAGTACGCTATCATACCAAATTTGAGAATACTCAATAGCGGAAGTCGAAGGAGTAGAAATAGATCCATCATCTATACGGACACTATACTTTGTATCTGAATTAGTATGTTCCGGCAATTTATAGTCTCGTTCCGCGTGTAACGGGAATGTGGGTAGAACATACGTATACACATCATAAATTCCAGCATTAAACGTATAAAAATCATATTCTACTCTAGGTACATCACCCGCACGATACATCTGTAAAGGCGCCATAGGAGTTCCCATTTGTAGAGAACTTTCTTCAAAACCGAGTCCAGGGAGAACAGTCATTTTGATATCCCTATTCTCAAACTTGCGATGAAAATCAACAGCCGGGATAGAAATATATCCATTCTCTTCGACATATAATCCTTGCACCTCATCACGTATAGGAGAAACCGGATTAAAAACAGAAACCAGCACACATTCTTTCTGATCTCCAGATACAATTTCAATATCTCCTCTTATCCTCTCTCCCACAGGAACTTTAGTCCAATCGATAGAAACAACTATTCGATTTTCCAACGAAGTTTTTCCAGCTTCTTGCGAGAGTATTATCCAATCAGCTGAAGATTGTGCATTCCATACGACTTCTCCTGTCCCCTGATTATAAATATCAATCCAATGTTCCTTGCGAGAGTAAGTGCTGAAAGCAGGCAAACTATGAAAATTTAATCCACCTTTGTCCAATGCCTCACCTTCCGCTTGGACTGCAAGTTTAGGACTTCCCATAGGAACATAGTTCTCCTCCATCAACGGAACCATGAAATAAGAACTTGTACCATCATAGTTCTGTTTCAGAGACATCATATATTTCCATTTCCCATTCAACAACGAATTATAGCTATCGGTAATAAGTTTCAAGCTATCATGATAATTTTTCACCTGTGCTTTCAGTTGACTGGCAGCTGCACGTTGCTGACGGACATACTGGCGATAAAATTGCCCTTTTATAGTCATGTGATTCATCAGTTCGGCACCCTTTACCGGATAATACAATAGCTGATACAATGCCGGTTTAGCTTCTTCCGTCAATGAAAGAAAAACATTTTCCGCTTCTTTCCCAATACGACGATATTCACTCAGACGTCTTTCCGCCTCATTATAATTAGCGAAAGAGAATTCAGTATCCGTACGTTTTTCTCCTCCACCCCAATAATTATTCCAATACCCCCACCCCATATATTCCGGTTTTCTGGAAAAAGCAAGATTAATATGTGAAGTTGTAATATCCTCAAAAACATTATAATATTGTTCTCCAAACATCTCAGCCAACCAATGTGCCGGATAAGTGACCACATTATTGGCATTAAACTGTTCAATATTATAAGCCATATCAAGGAATAGAGAAACCTGCATTTCCGCTCCTTTCAAATCTCCACAATTAGCCAGCCAAATACGATCCGCAGTAGTATCATAAGCTTTACGAAGTTCTTCATACATTAAAGCTGGAGGAGTAGTACTGTACCACAAATAACTATGAGGAACTCCCAAATAAGATAAGTGATAATAAACTCCTGATCGTCCGGAACGCTTTTGCTCCTGCGGACCACTCAATCGCTTCATATACCCAAAATTATCATCCGGCCAAATAATTGTAACATCATCCGGTAGTTCCAAACCATTTGAATAAATTTCCAATACCTCTTTATAAGGAGTAAATGCTTGCGGAATTGTTTCAATTGGTTTATCAGTATGCCTGGCTATAATATCACGTTGGTCTTTCAATGCACTCTCCAGCAATTTCACCTTCTCTTTCATCGATACATCTCCGCCTCCCATAGCTGCATCGTGAAGTCCCCGCAATGCCAGTGTATATACATTCTCATAAGCACAAATCTCTTCCACACGGCTTCCTAAAACCTCATTAATTTTATCTTTATTTTTTCCATAGTCCCAAGGACCCATAGTTTTAGAATTCCATTCACTAGCAGTATTCAACAATAATGGTTCGCAATGACTAGAGCCCATCACAATGGCAAAAGTATCTGCCACTAACTTATTTTCAGGTATCTTATAAAATGCGGTTGACACCGGATGCATAGCAGGGGCCAAATGATTTGCTTTCAGGCGTAACAACAATTCGCATATTTTGGCATAAGTACGGGGACCGATATTCCCACGTTCCTTTTCAAAAGTCTTAGCAGCCCAAGGTTTTAATCCCCAGTCCTCATCATTCAAGAAAATCCCCCTATATTTCACAGAAGGAGTCTTAGATAAAGTAGCAGGAGCATCTACATAAAGTGTTTTATGTTTCTTCACAGGGACATCCGCCCACCAGTACCATGGAGATACACCTGCCATTTCCGAAAGAGAGAATAAACCATAAGCGGCTCCTCGTCTATCACTTCCTGCTACCACCAAAGCCTTACTCACACCCGGAAAAGGACGATCAACCATTTGAATCAAATACCGTTCCCAAGCTCTTTCCAAAGGAGCTATATTTATTTTCCCTTTGGAAGCTAACTGACGAATTGCCCGATTCTTCTCAATAGTGCCAACAATGACCACTGCTCTTCCTTTCTTACATTCATTTGTCAATTTCAGTCTTTGACCCGTAACATTCTCAATGTCTGATACAAACAATTCAGTGGCCTTCTTTACAACCAGATAATCATTAGCATCATAACACACAGTCGCCTCCACATTAGAAGTAACTAACGGAAAAACATTTTTACTATGTTTTATATTCTCATTCACAACGACTTGCGATTGCAGAACAGATGCCATCATCAGTAATATTAATAGCGAAAAGACTTTCATTGATACAATATTTCTAGTTATTTAATTCTATTTCTTTTTATTATAAAAATTATTAATCACACTTACCTGCACTCCCAAAGGTATATCCGCACCAATAGCCGTACAAATAGCAGAAGTATCATCTATAAGTGAGTAATTTCAGCCAATTAGCTATTAAAAGATCACATCCAAAGTTCGACAGTTTATTTGGCAAATTATGAAAATAGCTGTTCAATAAAGAATAAAAAACAGCCATTTTCATATAAAAAAGTTAGAAAAGCTCTTCTCTTATTTATAAAGATTGAAAAAATGGATAGCAGAATCATAAAAGGCTTGTGTATCCTTTTTTTCTGTAGCGAGGCTTTCCATCACTTCACCAAAGCGTCGCTCATCAATTTTACCACGAAGTGATTTCCAAAGTTCAATATTTCTGTCAACTTGTTCTATTCCCTGTTTCAAATTGGCAATAAGTTCCTCACGAAGCGTCAGGCCGGATTTCATTTTATGATTCCAAGGAGTTCTGTGAAAACAAAGTAAATACAGTTCAGGGCATTGATTGATATCATTAAAAAGTGAACGATTCGGTTCAAAATACTGTGATACATAATCAGAGCCAGTAATCGTCCGATCATTACCAATACTTTCATTATCTATCTTCCATTCTTTATTGGCTCGTATCTCAAAACCAGCCAGATAATGCCCTTTAACCTGTACCGTAAATCCAATACTATAAGGAGCATGACTACAAACAAAACTTTTCCATGTTGGCATCATCATTTGTTCCACAACTTTCAAAGTTTGTTTGTCGCAGTTCCATGTCGATTTTATCCACTCGGATGTAATCTTATGGGTCTCCAGTTTCGGATTCCAAGCCAAACGTCCGAAAGCAAACCAATTAGCTTGCGCAAAATGGTGTCCTGTCCAATTGTGAGAATCACCGGTATTGGCCACTCCTGCTATAGCACGATATGACTGAGGGATTACCTCACCTGTCAGAATTTTGGCAATGGTACTTCCAGCACCTTTACAATGTGTGTCAAAATCTAAAAACTCTCTCCACATTGGCAGCAAATACACCAGATAAGTAGAATGACCGAGATACTCCTGAGTAATCTGAAGCTCTGCCATTAAAGGGGTTCGTGTCATACTTCCAAAAAGAGGTTGTGCAGGCTCACTCGGTTGAAAATCCAATGCTCCGTTTTTAGTTTGCAAAATTACGTTATCATCAAACATTCCATCCAGCGGTAGAAATTCCTTATAAGAACGCTTTATCCGATCTTTATCTATTTCCGGATTATATACAAATGTCCGCCACATTACAATCCCCCCATGAGGTTTCAAAGCACGTGCCAGCATATTAGCCCCATCTGCATGCGTACATCCATAATCCTGCGGTCCCGGCATTCCTTCTGAATTTGCTTTTACTACAAATCCACCGAAGTCAGGAATCAATGAATAAATTTCATCAGCTTTTGTTTTCCACCACTTCTGTACCTCAGGATTTCGAGGATCAGCCGTATTCAAATTTCCTACTCCTCCCCATTGCCTCATGACATCCGGTGTTGCAGATGGTTTCATGGGAGCTCCGAAATTGGCTGCAAGATACACACGTATATTATATTTACGGAAAATTTGAGCCAGAACTGCAATTTTTTCTAAATAATCACGGCGTAAAAAGCGAGGATCGGCATTGACATTATTCAAAATCACCCCATTTATTCCAATAGATGCGTTAGCACGGGCGTAGTCGGTGTACCTCGGATCTATTTTCCCGGGTAAGTCATTCCATTTCCATAATGATCTTCCAGCATATCCCCGTTCTATAGTTCCCAGATCATCCCAGTGATTCAGTTGACGGGAGTCCAATGCGGGAGTTTCTCTGATATTCAAGTGTTCAAGTGAATATTCACATTGTATCAAGCGAATCAAATGGAATGTACCATAAAGAAATCCCGCATCGGAATAAGCCTGGAGTGTTATTCCCTTTTTACCACTGCGAATAATGTATCCCTCCTGCCCCAAGCTTTTATCTGCACAAAAACTCATTTGAATGCCTTTTTTCTCATTATGAACGAATTCTGGCGTGATTGTCAACATGGCCTTCAAACTGCGTTTCAGTTCGTCAGCTATCACTTCATCATATCGACTGCCGGACAAACGAATTTGGCTGTAATACTGAACATAAGTTCTTTTCAGCCTAGTATCCAGAACCGGTTTATAATTCAACCAAAGTTGATATCCCGTATCAGTAGTAGCTGAAGTCTGTGCATATCCACAAACACTTCCTATAAGACATAAGAAGAATAGGACAATACTAACGTGAGTAAAATGGTTATTCATGCCTTTTCAAATTTACAAATATGTTACAAATATACTATTATTCTGCTAAATTCGCCAACATCCGGGCAACTCCCTCCATCAAAGATGCACCGCTTGTCTGAGCTCCCATAGAAGCAATATCACCGGATGGAAACACCTTTCCCCAATAATAATTGCAATACATTTCCGGATATAAGCTTCTGTCCAAATTATTCCATAATACAGTTGCATTATCCTGCAAAAAGAGAATAATACGTTTTTTAACATAGTCGGAAGCCTTCTCATCTAAAGCCAGATTTACAGCATAAGGAATAAAGACGGCCTTAAAAATGCTACCATCCATAGAGGTACCTTCATCACGCAATATCCAATTCTGGAGACATCGATCACTGGTCATCGTATAGTTTATCACCTCCTCTGCTTTCCTCATGTACTGCCGTTCCTGCGTTATATGGTACAACTGTCGACACGCTTCACCAAAAGTTCCCTGCGTATAAGTTAAGGGTGGTTCCTCTACCCTACCATCACCTTTTAGCAAATTTTTCACAATATAATCATATAACATTTTCGCATCATTCAGATAATTTTCTGTACCATATTTTTTATACAATTTAGCTGCAATCAAACAACCCGGAGAATTGGTACATGCATTCCTGCTTTCATCATTGCTTTTCCATGGCAATCCGGTTCCTTTAGCATCCGTTCTTGCCCGAGTAATAATATGCGTATCGTAAACTGTTTTAGCCATATTAATGTATATATCATCGCCAGTAGCCTCCGACATATGAATTAATGTCAGACAAATCCAACACATATCATCTGTAAAAGAATTCAAAAATCCAGTCTCATCATTTTTATCATGATTATAATTATTAGCCTTATTTTTAAGCCAAAGCCTGAAATAATTCTCATAAGTATCGGCCAATTCGGGATTCTTATTCTTAATCCGTTCATAAGCATATACAATAACATCCATAGCATGAGCTTGTTGCCAATAAATATTATAAGACCCTCCACTTACATTCTTCGGTGACTTCCAAAACGTTCCTTTTTCTTTGTTCATAAATTGCTCTACCAGAACAAACGTACAGCTATCAGCAACAGCCGTCCAATCAATCACAGGATCTATTTTTACAGTTTCTATCACCTCCAGATTCTGCCATCCAGCTTCTGAATCACAGGCAGAAAAGATAGACAAGATAGATAAAATAATAGGAATATATATCTTCATTTCTTTATTTTTTTATAATACTACTAATTACCAAGTTTCAACACGTAGATCATATAATGGATCCTGACGTAACACTAACTTTTCAGCAACATGATAATATTTTCCGTCCTTTACATAAGTATATTCCAGATCAAACTGAGGAGCACGCGTACCAACATTAGCCACATAATCATAATCACCTTCAGTTTTATAGCTTCCTGACGCATCACTTATAGCGGCCTTACCTTCCACACCTGTCACTACAACGTTCTTATCAACATCCATTATCAAAGTCACACTACCGACATTTTCTTTTTCATTACCGACTCCCGGACACACAACAGTACGTGGAGCAGTACTTTTAAAACCAACAGTACTACAATTGATAATGTCATGTGTATTTCCATAATTTACCGGACTGCCCAAAGCGGTTCCTGACGCATCAACCTCCGTAACAGTCCCCATACGATAATACGTTCCAGCATAAGTACTGATATATTTAATGATGGCAACAGTTGTTTCAGCACCTTCACGCAAAGCTCCCAAAGAGTTTTCAGTCATACGAAACGGTAAGACATAGTGATCTTTCAGACTAAGCGGATCATTATAGAATGCTTCCGTAAAATCAATGCGAACATCAGCCACTGGAAGATTAGACTTGCGTACCCGGAAATATTCCGGGTCTGAGAGAGTATAATAATCACTTGGAAGCAGTTCCTTACCAGTGCCTTCTACCAATGTCGGATCAATTACAAATCGAGCCCAATCCGACATATCCACTTCTCTTTTACCCCCAATTGATACCCCTATGTATATCGGCATATCACGCTCCGAAATAACTGTACGCATTGGTTTACTAACAGCAAATCCCATATTAGGATTTTCATAATCGCTCACATAATCATCATAACACGAAGTAAATCCTAATAACGCAATAATAAATAATAATGTATTTATAGCTTTCATAATATCCTGTTTTTATAAATTACTACTTTCCCCACCCTCTATTATTCATAAGATTTGAGTTCTTCAGTATCTCGTCGTAAGGCAACGGGAGATAATAATAACGCATATTATCAAGCGGGCGTTCTTCTATTGGCACAACCTCAAAGACTTCAGTACCATCTACTTTCCGAGTAACTTTCATACCTAAAATGGTCTCATCGAGTGGCAAAAGTCTACGACGTAAATCCCAAAAGCGTTGATTTTCAAAAGCAAACTCTATACGACGTTCATTCTGAATCAATTTTGCAAAACTTTCTTGAGAAACCGCCATCTCATCCAGATAGGTAACATCAGTTATTCCTCCTGATTTTTCACGGATCGTACGAATAACATCATATGCAGACATCGTACAATCCGGACCTACAACTTTTGGCCCCCATGCTTCATTTGCAGCTTCTGCAAAGTTATACCAAACTTCAGCTTTACGCAACATCGGGTTATAGTGACGAGACTCCTGTTGATCAAGAGGCTTAATGAAATTTGCAAGATCTGTATTAATGAACTTTGCAAGATAATACCCAGAGCGACTTGCCTTTTCATTCAAATAATCAGAATCTTTTCCTCCATATGCGACATCTATGTTAGAGTCGTTTGCTCCAAACTTCCGCCCTTGATAGTAGAGATTCACATCAAAACGATTGTCACGTATACAGGAGTAAGGATTCTCTTTATCATATCCGGCACGAGGATCATCAATCGGAAACCCATTTTTTGCAGGAAATGCCGCAGCAAGATTATGAGAAGGAACTGTCTGCGCATTTCCATAATAGAAAGGAGGATAGTGACGACCTTCAATAGCATGTCCCTTGCCTACAAATGTACGAAAAAGGAACTCAGTAGATTGTGCGTCTCCACCATCATACAGTTCTTTCGGTTTTAGAGCAGCATAAGTTGTCATTCCGGACATTTGGAGTACTTCATATGCATAGGTTGCCGCCCGTTCCCATTTTGCCTGATAAGCAGTTTGATCTACAATAGTATAATCCCCCATACCATTTAACCTAACAATATTGTCAGGCTGATATGCCGGACTTGCAGCATATAGTAAAACACGAACTTTTAGTGCAGCGGCTGCTAGACCAGATGCTCTACCAAAAAGATTCTCACCCAAAATTGCATCACTCCCCGAATAAGTCAATGGCAGCAAGGACATAGCTGTTTCACAATCTTCCGCTATTTGTTTTACACATTCTTCATAAGTATTACGTACAAAGTTCTCCGGATGTGAAGACTCTTCCGGAGTAACAAAATGAGTTACAATGGGATAACCAAGTACTGAACCATCATCTGTTTTTCCCCCATACATCTGTAATAACTGAAAACCAGTCCAAGCACGCAAGAAAATAGCTTCTCCTTTAAGGCGCTGTTTGATTTTCCTGTCATTGTCCTCGCTTGTCATACTATAACAAACATCATTTGTCAATCCCTTATCCAGGAAAATATGAATTTGCTGGAACTGATTATAACATTTACTCCAAATACCCAATGGATTTGTAGAAAAACTAAAAGCACCTTGTCCAGCGCGATAAACACTTGAACCTGTATTACGAGTCAAAGCATTATCTGTAGCCGCATCAAGAAAATTACCATCCCACGCATCAGGAGAAATCATGACATCCTGATAGACTGAGAGTAAAACACCTTGAGCTTTTTCCGCATTTGTCCAAGTATCATCTTCCGACCACTCGTTTGTCAGTTTAGTATCAAGCATATCGCTACATGAACATACAGTGCCTGCCAACAAAACCGTGATAAATGTATATTTTATTAATTTCATAATCATAATAAGTTTAGAAAGAGATTGATAATCCACCCGTAACAGTACGGTAGGTAGGATAATTAGTCACACCAGAGAGTATCCTTTCCGGATCAAGATCTTTAATGCCTGAAAGAACAAAAAGATTAGTTCCACGAACAAAAAACTTATAGTTCTTGCCGATACCTTTTCCTGATTTATTCACCAAAGTATAACTCAACTCAATATTCTTAAGACGGAAAAACGAACCATTCTCCGCCCAGAATGTAGAGTTACGTTGATTGTTATCGGCTGCCATTGTTGTCAAGCGGGGTTGAGTCCCCTCTGGATTGTTCACTGGGTGATAACGGTCAAATGCAAGTACAGAATATCCGTTAAGACCAGAGTTCCAGTAATAAGAACTCGTGCATAACTTAGTAATACCTGTGGTGACAGTACCTAAAATATAAAGACCAAATCCTTTATAATTTAAAGTAACATCAATCCCCATTGTTGTAGTAGGAAAACTCTGCCCAATACTTTTTTGGTCATTATTATCGACAGTTCCATCACCATTCAAATCCGCATAAGCAATGTCACCGACCTGATAATTGCCAAAAGTCTGATTAGCATGACCTGCAAGAGGAACATCTTTACCAAAAAGTCCTTGTGCCTGCCATCCAAAGATCGTGCTGGTCGGACGTCCTATTGCCTTACGATACTCTTCCATATTACTTAGTTCATTACTTTTACGCAATTTATTTTTCGTATAAGTAATATTGAATCCCACATTATAAGTAAAATCCTTTCCTATTTTATCATTCCAACTTACATAAGCATCAAATCCCTGATTCATGACTTCCCCAATGTTCTCGTACGGAATAAAATCACCTCCTGTTGCTGCATACTTAGCATTATTTACACCTATAATATTCTTACGCAACTCACGGAAATAGTTAATTTCAGTAGAAAGGCGGTTATGCAAGAAAAGCCCTTCTGCACCCACGTTCAGCTCATTAGAATACTCCCACTCCAAATCGGGATTACCCCAACGAGAAAGATCGGTAGTATTCCCCCCAATAGTCGGTCTGAACTCTTCCTTATCTCCTTTTTTCCAATTTGTTCTATAAAGGAAGAAACCGGTATTACCAGCATAACCAAGATGACCGTAACTAGCCTTTAACTTCAAAAAGTCTACTTTTTTCATATTTTTCAAGAACGATTCATTAGAAAGTACCCACGCTGCGCCAATTGCCCGGGCAAAGAAGTATTGGCTACCTTTCTCAAACTTATTACTTCCCATTGCAGAAAGTGTACCTTCAAGCATATACCGTTTGTCATAATTATAATTAGCCCGGAATGTAAAATTAGCATCTTTCGAGTCCTGTGAACTGCCTGTGGCTTCTTCTTGAGTATAACGAAAAGCAGCATTGGCAGAGACTCTATGAAGTCCGAATCTATTTTCATACCCCACATTCGCCCGCCATCCGAAATAGCGATATGTATTATTTGCTACAATCGATTGCTTCTTAGGCAAATTCAGTCTTTTTCGCTCCGTAAAACGAAGAACTTCATCACCATTAGCATCCAAATAACGATCAATAGAATAAGTTGGGTATGCATTACGTAATTCCTGACGTAAATAACTGTAATTATCAAAAGTCATATAAGCATCGGCAGTCAATCCTTCTACAAACTCATTCAAATCAAATTTTAATCCCAGATTCGTCTGACTGTTTACATATCTTTCTGATGTATTCCCCCCATATGCCATATCTGAATAAAGATTGCTTGATTTACGAGAGCTTGCTCCAAAAATCAAAGAACTTCCATCTACAGCAATACCATCATGCCCGTTGATCGCCTCCGGAGAGATTATAAATGGATATTCATTGGAACGAAGGGTAGATATCTCTCCAAATAGTCCTTCACCATCCTTTGCTCCCCAGTCCTTCTTTTCAATACGTGCCGCAACATCTGCTGCAACCGAAAGAAAATCTGTAATACGAATATCCAGATTACCACGAGCGTTTATTCTATTCAAGTCAGAACGGTCTCCCACTTTTTCCAAACCAGAACTTCCTGTATAGCCTACAGTCACAGCATAAGTAGCATTTTTATTTCCACCATTCAGTTCAAGAGTGGCTTTCCGGAAAGTATTCTGATCACGAAGAAACTCTTTATAATAATCTACATTAGGATAAAGCAGGTCATTTACTCCTGATGAATGACGGTAACCTTCTAAATCTTTATCCGTATAAAATGGAGACATACCGTCATTTTCACGTGCCTCATTAAACAATGTGGCATAATTATAAGAATCGAGATACTTAGGTAAACGTGTTGTAGGTTGCACACCATATTCTAATCCAAGCCGAATAATACGCTTATGTGCTTCTCCACGTTTAGTGCGCACCAGCACCACTCCATTAGTGGCCTGCGCTCCATACAGAATTTTAGCCGGAGCATCTTTCAAAATCTCAATTGATTCTATTTCCTCCGGAAGAATATCATCAATCGGACGTTCAATCCCATCAACAATTACAATAGCATTATTCGTACCATTGTTGTGATGCCCGCGAATATAAAGTGTCGAATTATCATAGCCAATTCCGCCCGTCCCTGCAATAGCAATCAGACCAGCCGCCTGTCCTTGCAAAGTATTGGATAGTTGTAATTCAGGCATTGTTTTCAAATGTTCAATATTCACATGACCAATAGCAGCCGTTAAATCAGACTGATATGTTTTAGCACCATCACCACGTTCATAAATATCACGTTCTGTTGAGTACAATCCTTCAAGCTCAAGTTTGATTTCACTGGGACATCCCCCCTCCTGTAAATTAATCACTGCATCCTTATACCCAGGAGTCTCAATCAGAATGGTGCCATTTGCCTTTGTTTTAAGGGAGAAACAACCATTCACATCTGTATAATTAGTTATTGCTCCACCCCCACTTAATACCATAACATCACGCAACGGCTGACCGTTTACATCGGTTACTCGAGCTTTTACCTCAATTACCGGAATTTTCTTCTTATTCTTGTTCTGGGCTTCCACGTCCATTGTACCTCCTATCAAAAAAGCCGACGCAAACAATCCCATGAAAAATATACGATATCTGTTTCTCATAAACATCTAAAATTAAGTATTTTCATTACCAACCCGGATTCTGTTGCAAATTGCGAAGCGCATCCACATCATGCTGTGGCAACGGATACCAGTAATTACGCATATTCGAGAATCCCCGAACTTCTTTAGTCATGTCAAATTTCTCATAAGTGAAACTTTCCGGTCTTGTTTTATCACCATACGAACCAACAGGATGAAACTTAACTCCTTGAAGAGGATATGCTGTTTTAAATAAATCATGCATAATCATCCAACGACGCACATCCCACCAACGGTGATGCTCGAACATAAGCTCTACCCCACGTTCACGACGATACGCTTCACGGAACTTCTCCGGATCATTCACTATATCCGAAGGCAAATCCGTCACATCTACACGATTACGAACTAAATTTATAGCTTCTTCTGCCGTCATTCCACAATTCTCTACTGTAGCTGTCGCACTTCCAGTCGCTTCAAACGATGCTTCTGCAAAATCCAGATAAAGCTGAGCAACCCGAATAAATACAGTTTGCGCACAGTATCTTAACCATTTATCATTACCACTAGGAAAGTGCTGCCCATGAGCATCTTCCCAAAGAAATTTACGGCACATAAAACCCGATATTTCACGTCCATTCGAATGTTTGGATGTCAAAAAGTCATTATATGGTTTTGAACCAACCCATAAACGAATATAATAGGTTGCACCATTCTGGTAAGTTCCCCATTTATCACCAGGAATTAATATATTATTATAAAAACGAGGGTCACGTTTGGTGAAAGCATGTTCTGGATCAAACTCATAACCGGAACGAGGATCATCAATCGGATAATATATTCCATCATCCCCCTGACGTTCGTACATATTAACAGCATTCAACGTCGGACAAGACATGGCAAACGCTTCCGCCCCCGTGCCTGTAGCCAACTCCGGATAAAGCCAGAACGCACGTAACGTTTTACTCCGATCCGTTGTATTTTTCATGCTACGGCGCGTCCATATATGTTCTGGCTGCTTTATCTGCGTATCCGGAAACCAAAAAATATTCGTATATTCTTCCTTAGTCTCCATCCTCACTCCGGTCACCCCCTCATTATCTTTCATATACTTAATAGCCTGCCAAGCAGCCTGTGCCGCTTTCTTCGCCCGTTCCCGATCATAAGTTTTCACTTCAATTGAATTCAGATCATTTTGCATTAAAGGACTTGCATCATACAATAACGCCATCTCTTTGAAAGCCATGGCTGCCAATTTCGTCGGACGACCGTACTGCATATTTTCCCAAGTATCAGGAAGCATAGCTATCGCTTTATCGATATCCCCAATCATCCAATCCGAACTTTCATGATAAGTGACACGGGGAAGATCATCATCTCCACCCTCAAAAACGCGATCTATGATAGGCATACCTCCATAACGTTTTATAACCGAGAAATAAAACCAGGCACGATAAAAATAAGCCTGTCCCAGAATCTCTTTTTTTTGTTCTTCCGTCAACGGGACTTTATCAATATTGGCAATCACACGATTCACAATACGTAAAGATGGATATGCCTTTCCTATCGGTGTTTTATCCCCATTACCAATCTCAGTAACATTTTCACTCTTACCCGTCAATAACCAAGAGCCTGAAAAGAATTTAGCAAAAACCGTACTATTATATGTTGCTGCCATTTCATCGGCCATTACACCCACATAAGTACGGCCATAACTACCTCCATCAGCACTTTCAAACCAATTGTAATTATCTAATTTGGAATATACACCATCCAAAAAGCCACGAATCGATTCATAATTTGCATAAACAGAAGTTTCGTCAAGCCCGCCAGCATCTTCACGTTTATCCAGGAAATCTTCGCATCCTACATTTAAAAGCAAGAAAAATCCCGCCAACAATATATATATACATTTATTCTTCATACTACCAATTATTAAATGAATCAGAACGAGAGTCTTATACCGGAGGTTATCGAACGCAGAATAGGATAGCCTTTCTGGTTACCTTCCGGGTCAATACGGTTATCTCCTCCCCAAAATGTCAACAAATTATTGCCATTCACATAAAGCTGTAAATTGGAAATACGCGCAGCTTGCAACCAACGTTTGGGTAATTTATAGCTAACTTCAAGATTTTTCAAACGCAGATAAGAGAAATTTCGATAACGATATGTACTCTCTGTTCCATTAAATCTGCCATTATTAATCAAATGTAAAGCCGGAGTTGTAATGCCACCCTGATTGGCAGTTTCCGGTGTCCATGCAGCCATGACATCAGGCTGTGCATTAATCTTTCCATCGATAAATGAAGCCATATATACATGATCTACTAATTTATAGACACCTGTTGGAGCATAAAACATGGCACTAAACCCTAATCCTTTCCAGTCAAATCCTAATTGAAAACTATAAGTGTGCAAGGGGTAATTAAGTTGTGAAACTGCAACTTTATCAGAACCATTCAAAACACCATTGGCATCGAAATCAACATAAACCAAATCACCTGGAATTACCTGACTCGGAGCAACAGAATTAATAGAACCTGTTTGGGCATAATTAAATACATCATCAATAGTTCCATAATTACCAATAGCCAAATAGCGAATCTGATGTCCAATAGGCTTTCCTGCACCTTTCAGGTGCTCTGGAGAACGATATGGGTCATCACGGAACACAACCCGGTTTTCACTTGATGCCATAGTGAAACCAACATTATAACGAAAATCCTTACCTATTTTATCTTGCCAGCGCAACTCTACTTCAAATCCATGATTCTTAGTACGCCCCATATTCACAGCATTGAAAGTCGCGCCTGCTATTGATGAAGTAGTGTTAGGTGTCATTAAAATATCCTTTCGTTTCTCATCAAACAAGTCCAGTGTCATGGATAGTTTGTTCCAGAATCCCACTTCAATTCCCAAATTTTGTTTGGTTGACTTCTCCCAAGTCGAGCCCACGTTTGCAATAGAGCCTTCTTTATAAATAGGTCCCCATTCATGCGTTTGCGTATCACCCAATGTTATCACTCCCCCAGAAGTAAATGACTGTATATAATTCCAGCGACTTGCTCCTGCATCAGAACCGACCTTTCCCCATGAATAACGAAACTTAAGATTAGTCAGTATCTTACTTACACTACTTTTCTTTATAAACGGTTCTTCCGAAAGACGCCATCCCAAAGAAAATGAAGGAAACAATCCAAAACGATGTCCGCAAGCAAACTTTTCCGAACCCGTATACGAAACATTCATCTCTCCTAAATACCGCTCTTTCCAGTTATATGTCACACGTCCTACCCAGTCCTCATTATAGCTAGGGAAACGAACATTGTCACCATCTTTTGAATCATAAATCTGCCGATTAAACAAAGCAAGTGCCCCGACATTATGACCATTGAATGTACGGTTATAAGCTACTGAAAACTCATAATAGAAACGACGTGTATATCCATCTAACCTATCATAATATTCAACAGTAGGAGACAAGGGTACGGACTCTGCATCAGGAAGACGTGTATTCTCAATCATTGGATACGAAACCGAACCATCCTGATTAATAATCGGATTAGCGTAGTCGTAAACACGATGATAACGGATTATAGACTTTAACGCCTGATTCGCACTTCCTCCACGAGTTACATTAGTCGAGGTAGTAGAGGAAGAAGAATAAGACAGCTTAGCACCAATTTTTAATCCGGGAGTAATAAAATCCAGTTTCTGCTCAAGAGACGCATCATACCAGCCTTGAAAAGTCTTACGTAAGTTTGCACCGGCCAGATTCATATTAGCAACCGGATTCTTTTCTTCATCATCTCCCCAATATCCATCAGAATATTTCACAGGGTGATCGCTCGTAGACTCTGTCATTATACGGTTAAATGGATTATCGCTATCTAGAGATTTGTTACGATATGCCATTTTACCGGCAACATTCACAGAAAGTTTTGTGGTGGAAGTAATATTAAAATCAAAATTAGAGCGCCAATTATAACGTTTGTACGTATGTCGCGGATCAAAAGCATCGTTTTCTTTCAAATTGTAGATATCACCGTCTCCCTGATAACCTACAGAAGCAAAATACTTCATATAACCAGTTCCTCCACGTATGTTTACATTATAATTTTGGGTATAGCCACTACTTACCAATTCATCCCACCAATTCACATAAGGAAATACATCGTTGTAAGCACCATAGTTACCTTCCTCATAAGCACGCTGCCAAGCTTCAATCGTAGAAAGAGGAATCAATTTATCCCAACTTCCATCATTAGCAAGCCCTCGATTATACGCTTGCATAGCCGTCACATGATCAGCTAAATGCATACTTGTCGTCGGACTCTTAAACGTCACATTTGCCGAAAAATTAATTTCCGGCGAATTGTCCGTACCACGTTTGGTTGTAATAAGAATCACACCATTACCACCACGCACACCATAAACAGCCGTTGCAGAAGCATCTTTCAGAACAGAAATTGTTTCAATTTCATTCATGTCAATATCATCCATGTCGCGCTCGATGCCATCCACTAATACTAAAGGATTCGTATTCCCCCATGTACTCTTACCACGAATATACATCGTCACATCATTATCACCCGGCTTTCCCGAAGAATTGATTGCTATGACACCATTCAACTTTCCTTGAAGAGCTTCCGAAACAGAGTTCACACTACCAGACTTCATCAATTCCAGTCCGTCCGCTTGAGTGATAGAACCAACATTCGTCACTTTTTTCTGAACACCATAACCCACCACTACAACTTCTTCGAGTACACTCGCATCTTCCTGCATCTTAAAAACGGTTCTTTTGACTGCCTCTTCAGCTTTCATTTCAATGGACTTATAGCCTACATACGAAAATTGAAGAACAGAATTAGCTTTAACAGTCAGCTGAAACCCTCCATCAAAATCAGAAATCGTACCTGTAGTAGTTCCCTTAATCTGGATATTCACCCCGATAAGAGTCTCACCACTTTTCGCATCCACAATTCGTCCCTTGACTGTTTTTGGCCATCCTCCATCGGCATGACTGATCTGTACCGAAAAGAGCAATAGAACCAACATCAGCAGACGAAATACTTTCGTGCTAAAATCTACATTTCTCATAAATTAGATCCAATTAGGTAATTAATATAAATTGTTATTAAATCTCTTTACGTAGTTTATACAATAACTTTAGTTTAGCGGGAATATTGAATTTACCGTTGAACGAATCCCCAGTATACCAAGTAGCAAATACGCCTTCTTGAGTAGCATAGAGCGTATCACGAGCTTCCTCTAACTGCCTAATTGCAGCATCCAGATTTTCAACCCGTTCATCAGTATTTTTATATGCAAGAACAAAATGATATAATGAACGGCTTAAGGCTTCCATATAATGACACGGAGCTGCCAGATTATCCCTGAAGAAACGTTGATCTTGACAAGGAAGTTGTTTCAGAAGATCCTCACAACGACGGGAAACTTCACCAAAACGAAATACTGCTCTCTCCATTCCTGCAATTAAAGAGTCAACTTGATTATTTCCGTCAATACGAAACGTCCGTCCCGGTATCCGTTCAAATCCTATATCATACAAAGGATTGGGAGAAAAATCCTGAAAACGTTTTCCTATTTGATCGAATACACGTGAATATCTTAAATCCTGAAAAATAAACTGCCGTTCCATATTTGGAAATGCAGAAGGCTTCTGCTGCCAATAAGCATAATAATAATCATGATAAAGCTTAGCAACTTTAGCGGCATGTTTCTTTCCAAAGTACTGCGTACAAAAATCCAGTAAAAACGAATCAGTATCATAAAGCTGCATATCCCACATCATACGAGCATTGGCAGCCATTTCCATTACAAATTCCCGCAAATTACCTGCGTTGACAACAGAGAAAGTCAGCGGTCCACGAGTATTAACATATCGATAATTAAACTCCATTTTCCACGGACCTTCGGCCGGAGCCAGATGAGCACCGGTAGAAGTAAACTGAAGATTCATATAATAGCCCAGCTTCACTTGCTTTTTTGTATCAAAGGCAACCAAATCATCATAAGGATAATGGTCTCTCCGCCCGGCCACAAATGTCCAAAGCATATTCTCACCCGTTGGTGGCTGAAGATAGTCTTTGGCTAATAAATCAGACAGTTCATCATAAAAAGTCATACGAACAAAAGGATCTTTTTCACCTGTTGCTTCCTTTATCATATCCAGTTGAATACGGATCATACGGTTAATAACCTCCGCACGCTCCTTATCCGTTTCCGGAGCATCAGAGAAAGCTGCCCAAAAAGGCTGGTCATTAATTCCACGGAAAGAAATCTGCCAAAGATTTTCCTGTTTATCACGGCACACAGTTTCAATGCTATACTGCCAGAACTCACGCAACGATTCCTCATCAGACAATAATAACTTAGGCGGTTCCATTTTACGCACTGTCCGCCAATAGCCCTCCCAATTCATCAGATTGTTGTTACAAGCAACGTGATGATGAGAAGTTAATATCAGACCATATTTACGCAATAATGCAGCTCGACTATTCAATTTATAATCAGGGTATGTTACTGTCGCTTCTAATTCTACAGTATTAAGTTTCAGCCTCAACATAGTCTCAAGCCACAATTCATCATTTTCTTTCGACAGCTTCCTCCATGGCTCAAATAAATCTGTATCATTAGGAAACCATGCACGATATCGAACTTGTGGAGACTTTTGATAATAGTCAAAATCTGAAGAAATCATTACTTGTTTCTTATACTGTGGTTCCCAAGACGAGAAATACCATAATGCCGGCACTTCAAGAAACTGTTCACTAAATGTATAAAGGGCATAAATAGTGCCCCGCATATCTTTTCCATGGATGTATATCCGTCTCTTCAACACATCACAATAAATTCTATGGGATTCAAAACCATCTAAAGAGCGAAGCAGTAATTTATCAATTAACAGATCATCCGTAGATTCATTAACAACTACAATATCTATCCCTTTTGCATTATCAGCCCTTTGAGAAATCTCCGGTTTATAATGCATCACTTTCTCAAAGTCTTTAGATAAAGTTGCCACCGCCAATTTCACAGGTTCAACTTCGTGACCGGATACCACAATCTGAAAGTTACCATCTTTTAAATTTAGAGATGAGTTAGCATTTATTGCTAACGATGAAATGGAAATAAAAGACAGCATAATCAGAAGCGATACAAACAGTCTACTATAATTCTTCATAGTCTCACGATTTTTAAATTCAAGTCATTAACATCCTATTTATTGAAGTGGAGGCAAATTTAAAAATTATGAACTGGATAAAAATGAAGTATGTTTATCGTATAATAAAAATATAGGTTTCTCAAAAAGAATAATTACTAATAATCAACTACTTAACAAACAAGATTAAGGCAAAAATATAGGGTTTTATACATATCTGTACAGAATATATACTACTCTTTTTTATATATAATATAGACACAAACAACCTTTATATGTTTTTTTTATATATTTTTGCGGAAGTACTCATATTAGATAACCTCCAGTATACTTACATCAGAATCTATGCAAAAAGTTAAACAGAAATACGGTTTCATTTTTTTAATGATATCTTTTATCCTTACTTCTCTATTTTACATGGGATGTTCTCAAAGAAAACAAGTAAGAAATAAAAAAGAAATCGAAAAAAGAATATCGCCCGTATTGCAGCAAAAAAGAACGTACCGTCAAGAAAAAATAGAACGTGTAGATTCCATTAAGCATTTTCTTCATACCAATGAAAATGCTATGCATGAAGAAGATATATTTAAAGAATATATGAATTTATACAATGAGTTCAAATTATATTCTTTTGATTCTGCTTATCACTATGCCACACAGTTGTGTAAAATAGCCAATGAACTAAACTCATCAGGTTATAAAATTAGTGCCAAAACTCAATTAGGCTATATCCTAGCACGTGGAGGGTTCTTTAAAGAAGCTATCGACACTCTATCTTCAATACGAATTGAAAAAGATGCATTACCTGACGTCGTGCTATCGAATTATTATATCAGCTTCGGCCGTGTTTATCATGATCTGGCAGACTATACAAAGGATGATGTATTTTCTGCGAAATATAATAAACTAGGAAATGAACTATTATACAAGAGTTTATCACATTTGACAGATTCATCTACTATATATTATGTAAAAGGGAAAATTGCTCTCAAAGAGAATAAAGTAGAAAAAGCCAAACAATTCTATCAACAAGCATTGCATCTATGCGATACGACAGATTCGGAAACACTTTCTATACTTCTGTCGACGATGGCATTCATTGACTATAAGTTGGAACTGAACGACGAAGCCATTGAATATTATGTACAAGCAGCCATCAATGACATTCGCAGTGCGATCAATGAATCTGTATCTTTAAGAGGATTGGCAACTATACTTTATTATTATAAAGATGATGTGGACCTTGCTTCCGATTATATAAATGAAGCTTTTGAAGATGCCACTTTCTACGGAACACGTCATAGAATGAATGTAATCGGAACATTATTACCTGTTTTTGTCGGAGAAAAACTTGATATTGAAAAGGTAAAAAGACAAACCTTCCAAGACAGTTTCATACTAAGTTCTGTTTTTGCAATTATACTAATTGTCTCTATAATCTACATTCTGATACAAATGAAACGTCTTCGCCGTTCACGGGAACTGCAGGAAAAACTAAATGCAAAATTAGCAGAAGCAAACAGAATCAAAAATTCATATATAGGACATTATCTGGATGCAACTTTCAAACTTGTCAACCAACTGGATAAGTTTGTACTGGTAGGCCAACAAAAATTGGATAATAAACAATACGATTCTCTTTATTCAATGATTCATAATCTGAATCAGGAATATAACAGAAAAAATACATTTGCAGATTTTGATCAGACTTTTCTGTCCTTATTTCCTACATTCGTAGAAAGTTTTAATGCATTGCTTCATTCTGAAGATCAATTCGTAATAGATAACAAGTCTTCATTGAATTCTACTTTACGAATTTTTGCCTTAATACGCCTGGGAATTACAGAAAATGAGCAAATCTCTACTATTTTAGGGTATTCAGTAAACACGGTATACAATTACAGAGTGCGCACCCGTAATAAAGCAACAGAACCCAAGGATTTTGAAGAGAATGTCAAAAAAATAGGTTTATAAACTTCCATATATTTATATGCAAGAGCCTATATTTTTGCATATCATCATATTGTTATTTCTTTGATTATCAAAACAATGCTATTCAACCAAACCTATATTTTCATTATACGATAGACATACCCCATTCTTATCCGGTCCACAATCTTTAAATTTGCCTACATTCTAATGAATACAGAAAATGAATAACTTAGATTTAAAACCGTGAAAAATATAATGAATATGCACAGCTCTATTAAAGTTCTATTCTCTATTTATCTATTATGTATCTATACAACAATAGCAACCGGACAAAATAGAATAAACAATGCCAGAGATACTCAACATCTTTGGCTCGATTCAGAGATTGGTCATCAGGGTGACTATCAGTGGAAAATGATCAAAGCAGGAGATGCAGCAGACCCCGGCGAGAAGATCTCGTTATCCAATTATGCAACTGCAAATTGGATGCCGGCTATCGTGCCCGGAACAGTGTTGAATTCTTTGGTGTATAATAAAAAATATCCGGAGCCTTATTATGGAATCAATAATAAGATTGAATCTAAATTGATACCGGATATTTCTGAAACCGGACGTGATTTTTATACCTACTGGTTCCGTACAGATTTTACAGTTCCGCAGTCATTTAAGGGAAAGACTGTCTGGTTACAGTTGGATGGTATTAACTATCGGGCGGAAATTTGGGTGAATGGTAACTTGTTGAGTACAATGAACGGCATGTTCATTCAGGACTATATCGATGTCACAGACTTCGTGAAAGTCGGAGAGAGCAACGGACTGGCCATAAAAGTCTACCCGGTAGATGTTCCCGGAAGTACAAAGCCAAAGTCTTGGGGAGCAGCCGGTGAATTTCATAACGGTGGAAACGGTAACATTGGTTTGAATACTACGATGCTGATGACTGTGGGCTGGGATTTCACGTTTATGGATGGTATTCGTGACCGTAATACAGGTATATGGAAGAATATTTCCCTTTATGCTACAGGCAGAGTAGCATTGCGCCATCCTTTTGTTAAGTCTGAATTAAGAAAGCCCGGTTATGATCAGGCTTGTGAGACTGTATCAGTTGAAATTATCAATCCATCAACCAATAATCGGGTAATCAGTTGCAAGGTAAAGGGTGAAATTGTGGGCGAGAATATCACTTTCGAAAAGACTTTCCGGCTGATACGCGGAGAAGAAAAAATAGCTACCTTCACTCCTGAAGAGTTTCCGCAACTTATCATCAACTCGCCAAAACTTTGGTGGCCTGTCAATAAAGGACCACAAAACTTATATGACCTGAAGCTGACAGTGTCAGTTGATGGTAAAGAATGTGATTCAGTGAAAACAAGATTTGGTATTCGAGAAATTGTTTCGGATAGAAAGACTCCGGACAAATCACGTGTCTTTTATGTGAATGGTAAACGATTGTTTATCCGTGGCACTAACTGGATACCGGAAGCCATGTTGAGAACTTCGGATGAGCGTACTTATGCTGAATTACGTTATTCTCGTCAGTCGGGCGTCAACCTTTTGAGAATGTGGGGAGGTGGTATCGCAGAATCCGATTACTTCTTCCAGTTGTGTGATGAATTAGGACTGTTGGTATGGCAAGAATTCTGGATGACAGGTGACACTCGTCATCCGCATGATAAAGCTCTCTATATGAGCAATGTGGAATCTACCGTAAAACGTATTCGCAATCATCCTTCTTTGGCTTATTACGTTGCTTCCAATGAAAGTACAGAAGTTACAGGTACTCCTGAATTACTGAATAAACTGGATGGCACACGTGGATTCCAGATGCAGTCCGAATGTGAAGGAGTGCATGATGGCAGCCCTTACAAACAGGTAAATCCGATGCAGCATTATGAGAATACAGCCTCTCCTAGAGGAAGTCGAGTAGACGGGTTTAATCCGGAATACGGTGCGCCTACTCTCCCGACTGTGGAAATCCTTCGGGAAATGATGGATGAAAAAGACCTTTGGCCGATCAATAAGGAAGTATGGGATTATCTGGATGGAAATGGTTTCCATCTGATGAGCACTATGTATACAGACTTGGTGAATAATTACGGAAAATCCTCTTCCATCGATGAGTTTGCACAGAAAGGACAATTGTTGGGTGCTATTAATTCGAAGAGTATCTGGGAAGTATGGAACTACAATAAACTGGATTACGGTGACCGGTTCTGTTCCGGACTACTGTTCTGGTATCATAACTGCTCCATGCCTCAAGTGGCTTCCCGCATGTGGGACTGGTCTTTGGAACCGACAGCGTCGCTTTATCATACAGCTAACTCATTAGAGCCATTACATGCGCAGTTTGACTATCTGAAAAATACGGTATCTGTAGTGAATGATTATTACCGTGAATTTAAGAACTACAAGGTGACAGCACAGGTGTATGACATTAACAGTCGGAAAGTATTCGAAGAATCAGCTACTGTGAATCTGCCTTCGGATGGAGTGGTGAACGATGCATTGACCATTCGTTTTCCGGAAAGTATATCTCAAGTCCATTTTATCAAGCTGATTTTGAAAGATGAGAAAGGAAAAGATGTTTCTTCTAACTTCTATTGGCGTTCTAATGACAAATATGAAGGTAGTAAGACTTTGACCGGTCCGGCAGCTTCAGGTTTCGAGGATTTGAGTAAACTGAAGCAGGCAAAAGTGAAACTTACCTATAAAGTAAGAGAAGATAATACTAACTACTTTGTAGATATTACTTTGAGAAATGCATCCGGTCAGATTGCTTTCTTTAACCAGTTGCAATTCCTGAACTCAAATATGAGTCCGATACGTCCGTCGTTCTATACAGACAATTTCTTCTCTCTGATGCCGGGTGAAAAGAAAACGGTAACCATTGAGACTGCAAAAGAGAAGTTGAAAGATGGAGCAGTATTGACGCTGAAAGGCTGGAATACAAATGCACAAAAGTATAAACTGAAATAAAGATAAGCAACGTGAAACGAATCTACATTCTTGGCTTTTTATTAATAATAAGCTGGAACCTATTCGCACAGAATAGTTTTGACTTAGTTATTGTCGGAGGCAATCCTGGTGGTATAATGACAGCAATTGCTGCTGCAAGACAGGGCAAGACCTCTGTTATTCTGGAACGCACCAACCATCTTGGCGGTCTTCCTGCCAACGGATTGGGAGCAACAGACATTGCCACCCGGAAAGCTACTACCGGTTTGTTTGCCGAATTCACGAAGAAAGTGAAACAATACTACATCAAACATTACGGAGAGAACTCCCGGCAAGTAGAAGATTGTAGTGACGGATTCCACTTCGAACCCTCCGTTGCGGCATTCATTTATCAGGAAATGTTGAACGAACATAAAGATAAGATAACCGTTCTTCTTATGCGTCAGTTTGATACAGCGTATCAAAATATCAACGTCAAAAACGGACATATCGAAAACATTAGTGTACTAAATCGTGAAAATGGACGAAAAGAACTGTACCAAGGCAAGATCTTTGTAGATGCTACCTATGAAGGAGACTTGGGAGCTGCAGCCGGTGTACCTTTCCGTGTCGGCAGAGAAAGTAAGGAAGAGTATGGAGAACCCGGTGCAGGGAGAACTTACGAATATTGGAAAAGCCAACCGTCAGAAGACAGTACAGGAGAATCCGATAATGCAATACAAGCATACAATTATCGTCTTTGCCTGACAAACAACCCGGAAAACCAGATTCCTTTCCCCAAACCGGAGTCTTACAATCGTGATGAATATATTTCACTCATTGAAGACGTATGGACCGGAAAAAACACGCAAAAAATTATGTCGAAAGTGACAAACGAAATGATGGAAGAAAACCGCCGGCATATTGCACAAGGAAACCGCACCAAACTACCGGGAGATAATTGGGGTATTAAAAAGTTAAGTAGCCTGGTGAAATTGCCCAATCAAAAAGTGGATGGTAATAATCAGCATGCCGCTTTCCTTTCCACCGATTTGCCTGAAGAAAACTGGCCTTGGCCCACTTCTTCCTGGGAATGGCGGGACAAATTCGCCAAACGCTTGAAAGACTACACACTGGGCTTGTTCTGGTTTGCCCAACACGATCCGGCACTTCCCGAACATTTTCGTAAAGATATAGCAAAGTGGGGATTAGCTAAAGACGAATATCAAGATAATGAAAACTTTCCACGTCAGGTTTATGTGCGCGAAGGAAGGCGCTTTGAAGGTGTCTATTTTTTCACCGCCAAAGACGCTTTACCGGTTGAACAAGGAAAACGTCCTCCTCTGCATCCCCATAGTGTTACTGCAAGTCATTATGCACTTGACTCACATGCCGCCCGAAAACGAGAAACAGGTAGAGTGCACTTGGATGGCTTTATCAGTTACCCCACAGCCGTATACACTGTACCATTGGGCGTAATCCTTCCCCGGAACATAGACAATCTATTACTTCCTGTACCCGTATCCGGTTCACACATAGGATTTTCTACTCTACGAATGGAACCTTGCTGGATGGCATTAGGACAGGCAGCAGGAATAACAGCCTCGCTTGCAATAGATTGCAGAGTATCTGTACGTGATATAGATACAACCATGCTGCAAGATTTACTAATCCGCCAAAAAGCAACTCTGGTTTACTACCGTGATATAAAACCGGAAGATGCAAATTTCCCTCTAGTACAATATATGGGATTACGAGGGTATCTACCTGAATGGGAGGCGAATTTACAGGACGCAATAGACAATGAGACATTACGGAAGTGGAGTAAGTTGTGCGGACACAGCCTCCAAGCTACTCCGGGAATAACGCCCAGAATAGAGGTGCTGCAACAGATTTACGATCAGATTTTCCTATAACAATGTTACCGTTCTAATTAAGGGATTCAATCTCCAAAAGCAAAATATTTAATAGAATAAAATCAATTATTATGTACAAAAAAGCATTATTTCTTTTATGTCTTCTACCTATCCAAATCTTAGTTGCCCAAACCGGTGCATTAAAAAACTTTCCTGATGGTAGCACTCCCGACGAGATAGGCAAGCGTCTGGCATCTCGTTTTGTAAAATCCAAGCATCTCCTTCATGCAAACAAATGGATTGGCTATCCGGAAACATGTAGTTGGAACGGTGCTCTTAAGTTTGCAACAATCACCAAGGATAAGAGACTCACGCAAATGCTGAAAGAAAAGTTTGAGCCTCTATTCACTACCGATAATAGAATATTGCCTGCCATGACTCATGTTGACCAAAATATGTTCGGAAGTTTGCCTTTAGAGTTTTATCGGATCACCAAGGAAAAACGATATAAGGAATTAGGAATGCCTTATGCCGACACTCAATGGGAAATCCCGGAAAATGCAACAATAAAGCAAAAGGGATGGGCTGATAAAGGTTATACATGGCAAACTCGCCTATGGATTGATGATATGTACATGATAACCATTGTACAGACACAAGCATATAAAGTGACTAAAGATAAAAAATACCTTGATCGCACAGCTAAAGAAATGGTGATGTATTTGGATGAACTACAACGCCCGAATGGTCTTTTCTATCATGCTCCGGATGTGCCGTACTATTGGGGACGTGGGAACGGATGGGTAGCCGCAGGTATGGCAGAGCTACTTCAATGTCTGCCCAAAAAGCACAAAGACCGTCCTCGTATTCTACAAGGGTTCCGGACAATGATGGAAAGTCTGAAAAGATATCGTAACCCGGAAGGTTTGTGGAATCAGCTGATCGATCAGCCAGACTGCTGGACCGAAACATCCGGATCGGCCATGTTCACTTTCGCGTTCATCAAAGGAGTAAAGAATGGATGGTTGGATGCAAAAGAATATGCGCCAGTCGCCCGCAAAGCCTGGATAGCTTTAGTTCGATATATCAATGATGAGAATGATGTAAAAGAAGTGTGCATCGGAACCAATAAGAAAAACGACAAACAATATTATTATGATCGCCCGCGCCGTACAGGAGACTTCCATGGACAGGCTCCCTATCTTTGGTGCGCTGCCGCTCTTTTAGAATAATAATACTTGCCGAGAATTCTAGAAACACCCTATAAAGGTTGTTGTTTTGCCCTTTGTCGGGACTTTAACAGGCACCAAAAGGCTTTTTGGGGCAAAAAAGAAGAGATTTTGCTGTTTTTTGAACGGCAAGTTTCCTTTATTCTCTTTAAATTCCACTTTCTTTGCAATGTTCCTTCTTATGGAATTTATATCTAATAACTAATTATAATGTATACCATGAACATGAAAAAGAATTTTCTAACAATGCTACTTGCATTGGCTCTATGCAGTTCGACTTTTGCTCAATGGAAACCTGCCGGTGACAAAATCAAGACATCGTGGGGAGAACAGCTCGATCCTAAAAATGTATTGCCGGAATATCCGCGTCCTATCATGGAACGTAGTGACTGGAAAAACCTGAACGGGCTTTGGAAATATGCAATCACAAAGAAGGGAGCTCCTGCACCTGCTGCTTACCAGGGTGACATTCTGGTTCCTTTTGCTGTAGAATCGTCTTTATCAGGTGTAGGCAAAATGATAAACGAGAAAGAGGAACTGTGGTACCAACGCACTTTCGACGTTCCTTCCAACTGGCGTGGCAAACAAGTCCTGTTGCACTTCGGAGCAGTAGACTGGAAAGCAGAAGTTTGGGTGAATGACGTAAAGGTAGGTGAACACACAGGCGGATTTACTCCTTTCTATTTCGATATCACTTCCGTACTTAATAAAGGCAATAATGATCTGGTAGTAAAAGTATGGGACCCTTCAGATCGTGGCGAACAACCCAGAGGAAAACAAATAGCAAATCCTCATGGCATTTGGTACACTCCGGTTACAGGTATCTGGCAAACAGTGTGGTTGGAACCGGTGGCAACACAATATATCGCTAATCTGAAAACTACTCCTAATATTGATAATAACTCTGTTAAGGTAGAAGTTGCTGCCAACACAACTTCTGCTGACAAAGTGGAAGTAAAAGTATTCGACGGCAAGAACCTTGTAGCCAAAGGTGCAGCGTTGAACGGAGTACCCGTTGAACTGGCAATGCCTGCTAATGCTAAACTGTGGTCTCCGGACTCTCCCTTCCTTTACAATATGGAAGTGACTCTGTATAAAGACGGAAAAGCAATCGACCAGGTAAAGAGCTATACTGCTATGCGTAAATATTCTATCCGCAAGGGTCCGAATGGTATCACTCGCCTGCAGTTGAACAACAAAGATTATTTCCAATTCGGTCCGCTCGACCAGGGATGGTGGCCTGATGGTTTATATACTGCACCGACAGACGAAGCTTTGGTTTACGACTTGAAGAAAACAAAAGACTTCGGCTACAACATGGTACGTAAGCACGTTAAGGTAGAACCTGCACGCTGGTACACTCATTGCGACCAGTTGGGATTGATCGTATGGCAAGATATGCCGAACGGTGGTCCCAGCCCACAGTGGCAAGCACGTAACTATTTCAACGGTACAGAAGTGATTCGCTCTGCTGCTTCCGAAGCTAACTACCGCAAAGAGTGGAAAGAAATCATCGACTGTCTGTACTCTTATCCGAGTATCGCTGTATGGGTACCTTTCAATGAAGCATGGGGCCAATTCAAAACTCCGGAAATCGTAGCGTGGACCAAAGAATACGATCCTAGCCGACTGGTGAATCCTGCCAGTGGTGGTAATCACTACACTTGTGGCGATATTCTCGACCTTCACCACTATCCGGGCCCAAACATGTTCCTTTACGATCCGAGACGTGCTACCGTATTGGGTGAGTACGGAGGTATCGGCCTTGTAGTAGAAGGAAACACTTGGGTGAATGACAAGAAAAACTGGGGTTATGTAAAGTTCAATACATCGGACGAAGTAACCAACGAATACATCAAATATGGCAGACATCTGTTGGAATTGATCCAAAAAGGATTCTCTGCTGCCGTATATACTCAGACAACAGACGTAGAAGGTGAAATCAACGGTCTGCTCACTTACGACCGTAAAGTAATCAAAATGGATGAAGCTAAAATCAGGGAAATCAACCAGAAAATCTGTAACTCTCTGAATAAATAATAATTAGAATAATACTCTTTTCCTTGTTGAATTTAAAAACAGCACCTCTGAAGGTCTATATTCAGGGGGCTGTTTTTTTATGTTTTCATTTTTTCCCGATGGGCTTACTCTTCTTCCTGCATGAAGATCTTTACCTGATTCCAGCTATTCTCCGTATCATTCGATACTTTCTCACCGGGTGTAGAGCGTCCTTCTTCCAGATATTTCTTCATAGTCCGTTTCATCTCTTTCACCTCATTCTCATAACGTTTATCACCGATGATATTTTCTTTTTCCGAAGGGTCTTTCACGATATCAAACAATTGCATCGGAGGGAACTTAGCTACATCAACCGGTTTAACGGGATATGTCCACCCACCGGAGCCTCCGTAAAATACCAGTTTCAGTTGGGAAGTACGTAAAGACAGATACCCCTCTCCTGCTTCATGCACCAAGTCTTTGCGGGTGGAAGTGCCTTTCTTACTCAATATCGGCCACATACTGTAACTGTCGACGGCTTCTTCCGTCTCCAAATTGTGGTTAAGCATTTCGGCAAAGGTAGCATAAAAGTCAATCAACGAAACCAGAGAGTTATTTGTCTCTTTCCCGTATTTACCTTTCCAGGAGACAATAAGCGGTATTCTGTGACCGCCTTCATAAATATCACTCTTATAGCCTTTGTAGATATAACTGGGGAAATGCCCCTGTCTTTCCATATCTTTGACGCCTATATAGGCAGCACAGCCATTGTCCGAAGCAAATACGATGATGGTGTTATCCAGTTGTTTATTCTTCTTCAATGTTTCTACAATTTGGCGCACCATGTCGTCTATCATGACTACAAAATCACCATAGGGACCGATGCTGGTTTTACCCTGAAATTCTTTCGAAGGCAATATAGGTGTGTGGGGAGCAGTAATAGGCAAATATAAGAAGAACGGTTTCTTACTGCCTTTCTGCTCATTGATATAGTTCAGGCTGTGACGGATGATGTTGGGAAAACATTCTTCCGGTTTGAAGTCAGCTCCTGCCATTCCTCCGTGCATCAGTAAAGCCAGGTTCTTTTTCTGGGGTTCTATCACATGATCGGGGATAGAGGTTGCCTTATTGTTTTCCACGTAAACATAGGGAGAAATATCCAGTGATGCAGGGATGCCGAAGTAATAGTCAAATCCTCTGTCGGTAGGTCCGTTCTTGATCGGGAGCGAGAAATCGATATCTTTCATGCTTCTACCGTTGTCCGTATATCCCCAGTCCCAGCCTAAATGCCATTTGCCGATACAAGCGGTATTGTATCCGTTGGCTGAAAACATTTGTGCGATGGTGCGACGTTCAGGGTCGATCATAGCAGGTGAATCACCATTAAGACCGCCTCGTTTCAGTTTGGTACGCCACGGATATCTTCCGGTCAGGAGAGAATATCTGGAAGGAGTGGATAAAGCAGAGGAAGCATGGGCATCCGTAAAGGCAATTCCGTGCCCGGCCAGTTTGTCGATGTTAGGAGTATGGATTTTAGATTCGGGATTGAAGGCGGAGATGTCTCCGTAGCCTAAATCGTCAGCCAATATAAACACGATATTGGGTGTTTGCGCCCTTACAGCAGTTACTGCAAAAAGTGCAGAAGAGATTGTGATTAGTTTATTCATATATATAATGTATTAAAACCGTAGTTAATAGGTGATATCGCCTATGCCTTCATGTTTTCCAAGCGGCATGCCCGTATTATCCTACTGCCATCTCTTTCGTTCCACTCCAGTGAACGACCCCTTTCACTCCAGTGAACAGGTCTGTGCACTCTAGTAAACAGTTTGTGCCACTCTAGTGGAACGATGCAGATGCTTTATCAATAACAAGGCAAGAACGAATGGAAAACAGGAGGACATCAGGTTGTTTGAACGGAAAATGCTCTTCATCTGTTTTCAATGTAGGCGTTTACAGTACCCATCATCCGTGCAATTTCGATGAGAAGTGTATGAGAAATGATTGAAAAACGTATGAGAGAAAGCCCTTTTTCCGTTAAAATATCTATAAAAAGTATGAGAGATGCCTGTTTTAAAAACATCTCTCATACTATATACATTTAATTACAAGCTTATTATCGAGATTTTATGAGAAATGAGAAATAAAAAAATAAAATCTCTTTCAGAGAGCAAATAACGATAGCATTGTTGGAATGCTATGCATTGGCTGCTTTCTTCTGCTTGTTCTTAGGGGTGCGTGGCTGGTCTTTATCAGCTCCGGTATCATTTTGCTGCTTCATCCATTTCTGCAGTTCCATCGTCAGTTCAGCTTTCTTCTTACTATATTTCTTCATATCCGCCAGATTATTCATCTCGAACGGATCTTTCTTGATATCATATAGCTCGAATTCAGGACGATTCTTGTAACGGTTCAATATTTTATGTGCCTGATCCGACTCCTGTGCTTTCCAGGAGAGATACCATTCTGCCTTTTCAATATGTTTTTCCACGTATGTTTCTTCCGGAGTCAGATTCCAGATCAAGCGATAGTGTCCGTCTGAAATGGAGCGAATCGGATAGGCCGGACCCTCGGGAACATTGTTGTGAACATGATAAGCATATTTATGGTGTGTCTTCGTTTTCCCCTGAAACACACCCAGCAAGCTCTTTCCGTCTATCACGTCAGGAATTTCTCCGCCTGCAACATCGATGAACGTAGGAAGAAGATCCTCATATTGAACAATGGCAGAAGTTTCCACACCCGGTTTAATGACACCCGGCCAGGAAGCAACCATCGCCGACTTGACCCCTGCACTCCAATTCGTCCATTTAGCTCCGGCAAATTGCGTACCTTGTTCGGAGATGAAAATGACAAGCGTGTTCTGCAGCAGATTCTTATCTTTCAGAATCTGCATAGCGTCACCCACCTGCTGATCGAGCAAACCGACTTCAGCCAAATATCTGGCATAGTATTCACGCGTTACTTCCGTATCAATAAATTGTGGCGGCAATTGAAGTTTCTTCCGGTCGAAGACGGAAGCGTCACCACCCGTCCAGGGAGCATGCGAGTTGATAGAAGCCAATACCAGACAGAAAGGTTGGGAAGCATCACGCTCCATAAACTTTTCGATGCCTTTGGTATGATAGTCAGTGTTTGTACTTGTACATCCTTCAGGAAATCCCGGTACTTTTTCGAAGGGGAAGTTAGCCAAAGGCCTGATATGCCATTTCCCGGCTAATCCTACCCGATAGCCAAGTTTCCCTAGATAAGTGGGAAGAGACTTTACATCAGCATTGACCGCACTATGGTTTGCATAACCACCATGATGCATCGGATACATACCTGTATACACACAATGCCGGGTAGGCGTACTCATCGAAACGGAGTTATACGCATTGTTGAATTTGATCCCCTGCTCCGCCAGTGCGTCTATATGAGGTGTCTTGTTGTTTACAGCCCCGAAACAGCCTATATCATAATAGGAGCAGTCGTCGGCTATGATTAATAGAATATTAGGTTTCGAAGGAGTTTGGGCAAACCCATTCCCTATCGCCAATCCGCCTAAAAGGCACATGCTAATCATTGATTTTTCCATCTTGTATTATTTTCAATTCATAGGGTTAACAGATTCAACGTACTACTTTCCATTCTTTAGGAGCCTTGAATCCGTCACGGCCTTTACCGTATGGAACCTCCGGTATACAAGGAGTGATGGTGTCATATTTCAAGGCAACCTGATACAGGGCCTTCACAATCTTCTCGTTTCCTGCACTGGCATTTTTCTTTTCATAAGGATCTGTTTTATAATCAACCAGAAAATCCTGTTTCAAATCAAGTCCCGGTTTCATGCCTTTTCTGATCAGTTTATAGTCTTTATTGACTACGGCTCCGTGTCCCAGATAGAAATCGCGGTCGATGCAGCTCTTCTTACCATTCAATACAGGGAGTATGCTGATACCATCATATTCACGTTTCGGACGACTGTTATCTCCTACCAGTTCTTTCAATGTGGGAACAAGGTCAACAAAACCTGTCACCTGCGAACTCAAGTTCTTATACTGTTTCTCTGCTTTCTTCCAATAGAGAACAGCCGGAGCGTGCACGCCTCCATCCCACTCGTCGAATTTATGCCCACGCAATGGTCCTGATGAGGATCCCGGAACGCCGGCAGTACCGTTATCGCTAAAGAAGATAAAGAAAGTGTTGTCCATTATTCCTTTCTTCTTCAAGGCATCTACGATAGCTCCGATTCCTCTGTCCATACAGGAAACCATTGCACTATAAGTCACCTTTTTCTGTTCCTTCGGTGTCAGACTGTCGAAGTTATCACAATAAAGTTTAATATCTTTTTCCTGTGCTTGCAGCGGAGTGTGAGGCGCATTATAAGCTACATACAACATAAACGGACCTTCTTTCTCATAAGCATCGATGCAACGGATAGCTTCTTTAGTTATCAGTTCGGTAGAATATCCCTTGTCATGACAAGTTTCCCAATCGTTGTGCCAATCCAATTCGCCCTCACGCGTAAGGTCGAAATAATCTATTGCACCGTTCAGGTGACCGTAGAAATGCGAAAAGCCCCTATTCATCGGATAATGCACTTTCTTCGTATGTCCCAAATGCCACTTACCGATAATGGCTCTGTTCTTATATCCGTTGCGTGCCAACATATCGGCCATCGTTTCTTCATTCTCGTCCAGACCGTCTTCACGCCAAGGCGGAATAACAGCCGAACGAACACCAAAGCGGTTCGGGTAACGTCCCGTCATCAGTCCCGCACGGGTAGGCGTACTGATAGGAGAGGTATAGAAACGTTCGAGCTCCACTCCTTCTCCAACCAGAGCATCCAGACAGGGAGTCTTGATTTCACTTCCATGAAATCCGACATCTCCCCAACCTAAATCGTCGGCCAATACAATCACAATATTAGGACACTCTGTCTGTGCATGAAGAAATGCCGGAAGCAGAGTACATCCACAAAGCAAACCAAAAAATTCTTTTTTCATGATATACGATTTATTAATAACATTCTGTGTTTCATTCGTTTGATATGTGACGGCTTATTTTTTCTTTCCCGGCATGTGTTCGAAGGCACGCATCTCGGTAGCTTGTCCTTCGTCTCCACAATCCTTCATCCATCGTTTCAATTCTTTATCCAGCCGGCTGATGGTAGAGGCTTGTCCCGCATCTTCCGCCAAGTTTTTCATACAATACGGATCATTCTTCACATCGTACAGTTCGATAGCAGGGCGATGCTGGTATCTGGTCGTCATAGCTTTCGCATGACTATCCGTTTCCGCCAGACTTTTCCACTCCTTGAATAAAGGAGAACTCGTCATAACATTCTGAAAAGTAGCTTCCGGAGTGAGATTGACAATATATCTGTACCGGCCGTCGTATACCGAACGGATTCCGTAATACGGCGATCCGGCATTGATACCTCTCGTGGTCTGAAGGGAGAAAGAATATTTTTTATGTTCCTTCTTTTTGCCTGTCAACACCGGTTTGAAGCTTTCTCCATCCATTTTCGCCTGCGGCTTTCCTCCTGCTATGTCGACAAAGGTAGGAACAATATCGACGTATTCCACCAATGCATCACTTACGCTTGCCGGCTTAATCACTCCCGGCCAGCGGACGATACACGCAGAATGTACTCCCGCATCATAACAAGTCCATTTGGCAAAAGGCAGGCTGTTGCCTTGTTCGCTCAAATATACGACAACAGATTTATCCGTCATCTTTTCCTGATCCAGAATGGAAAGGACGTTGCCAAACTCCTGATCCATAAAATTGATTTCTGCCAGATAACGAGTAAACTGCTTGCGTGTTTGGGGAATATCCACATACATAGGGGGTAAGGTTAGTTTATCTGCATTAAACTGCGAAGCGTCTCCTTTATTCCAGGGAGTATGCGGTTGATTGGAAGCAACAAACAGACAAAAAGGGTCTCCTTTTGCTTTGCAATCGGAAACAAATTTCTGAATCGCTTCAAAATTCAAATCTCCTCCTTTCAAAGAAGGTACATAAAGGTCGAAAGGAAATACTGATTCCGGAGCGATATGCGATTTCCCGATCAATGCTACTTTATAGCCCAATGGCTGCAGATGATGCACGACACTCAATGTTCCTTCATCGGCACAAGTATGATTGGGGTAAGCCCTGCTACGTACAGGCCATAAACCTGTATATAAATTATGGCGGGTAGGTGATGACATCGGGACAGCCTGATAGGCTTGTGTGAAACGTACTCCCTGGGTAGCGAAACGGTCGATATTCGGAGTTTTCGAATCAACACTTCCATAACAGCCCAGATCATAATGGGAACAGTCGTCGGCTATAAACAACACAAAGTTCGGTTTTTCCGTTTGCTGTGCATATGCCAGGCTGGTAGCACCCAATGCAACGGATGCGCTCAATAGCAATTTATTCATTTTGTGTTCCTCCTAATTATTTCTTCGGATGTTTAGGCAATACAAAGTTAGCATTCGCCCATTTCTCCCATTCGGTAACCAGTTTCGTCAATACTTCAGGGTGCTGTTCTGCCAGATTGTTACGTTCGGTGCGGTCTTTAACCACGTCATACAGTTCCCATTCTTTTCCTTTTTCGTCGCGGATCGCTTTCCAGTTGCCCCAGCGGATCGCTCTGTTGTTTTGATGTTCCCAGTACATATATTCGTGCAAAGAGTCTGTTTTCTTTTGAATAGCAGGGAAAAGACTGCTTCCTACCAATGGATATATTTTGTTTCCACCGTGATAAGTTTCCGGGTAAGCGGCTCCTGTCGCTTCCAGAATAGTCGGCATAATGTCCGGCAGATAACCGGGAACACGACACCATTCACCTTTTTTATTCTTCAGATTGTTTTTCCACGACACGATGAGAGGGGTAGAAATACCTCCTTCATAAGAACGGCATTTGTATTTGCGGAACGGAGTATTGGAAACCTGTGCCCATGCCCTTCCATAAGAAGGGAATACGCTACAAGCCGGGTCGTTGATCTCTGACACTTTTCCGCCTCCTAATTCTGCATAAGGTTCGGCACAAGCACCATTGTCGGACAGGAACATGACAAGCGTATTGTCCAGTTTATGATTCTTCTTCAGGTAATCCAGCAATTTTCCTACATTATAATCTACACAATGCACCTGTGCTGCATAAACAGCCATCCGATAGGCTACTTTATCTTTCTCCTGCTCCGTCAATTCATCCCATTTCCGGTTTTCCCATTCGGCGAATTCTGTGCTCGAGTCAATAATTCCCATTTTAGTCATCCGTTTCCGTCTTGCTTCACGAATTTCATCCCATCCTTTTTCACGATAGATCTTTGTGAATTTCTGAATGTCTTCCTCTTTCGCCTGCAACGGCCAGTGAGGAGCATTAAAAGCCAGATAAAGGAAGAAAGGTTTATCGTCTTTCTGTTCATCAACAAAGCGGATGGCATAATCAGTAAATGCATCCGTTGTATAATAAGGCGCTTCCGGAGTCGGAAGTTTGGTGTTATCTAGCGTCAACCCGCGTCCTCCTGATGGTCGAAGATAACTGCAAGCTCCTGCCAGGATACCGTAGAAACGTTCAAATCCCCGTTGTAAAGGCCATTTTTCTTCTCCATGCATTCCCAGATGCCATTTACCAGCCATATAAGTATGGTAGCCTCCTTCTTTCAAGACCTCGGCTATTGTGACACAGTTCCGGTTCAGGAATCCTTTATATCCCGGCACTCCCCAGTCGTTCGGACTCTTTTGATTCTCTTGCTTAAACGGATCTTCGGACATTTGCCCGATGCCCGCCTGATGCTGATATAGTCCTGTCATTAAACTGGCCCGGGCGGGGCAAGAACGTGAAGTGTTGTAAAATTGGGTGAAGCGTACTCCTTTGGATGCCAACGCATCAATATTAGGGGTCAGTATTTCTCCACCGTAGCAGCCGATATCGGAATAACCCATATCATCTACCATAATCAGTACGACGTTCGGCTTTTCCTGTGCCGAACAAAACGATGCCATCAGTAAGGGGGCAGTCATTAAGAAATTCTTCTTTACCATAGTATTATCAATTATCTGGAAAACAAAAGTAGAGAAGTTTATGCAAAAGGAAGGAAAAATGCTAATCAATAAAGAACAAAATCAGGTATATGTGATACCTAGAAAGAAAATTCCCCATTTAAAATACAATAGTAACCTTCCATTTTCGATGTTTAATTCAATGTAACCTTTTAGAATGAACAGCTTTTTTCTTTTATTGAACAAAATGTTTCCTCCTTTGTATTTCAGATACACTATCTTTGTATAAAACTAATACACTAAAAATTGCGCACCAAACGCAAAATAAAAAAATAGTAGAATGAAAAAGACACATCTGATTTTGGTCGGTTTATTGTTATCCTTTACATTAAATGCGACCAATGATATTCCTCGTCCGGAATATCCGAGACCCCAGTTTGAAAGATCCGAATGGATTAATCTCAACGGTGAATGGACATATGAGTTCGATTTCTCCAATTCGGGGAAAAGCCGGCGGTTGACAACAGCCAAGCAACTCAGTAATACAATTACCGTCCCTTTCTGTCCTGAAAGCAAGCTGTCAGGAGTGAATTATACAGATTTTATCAATCAGATGTGGTACCAGCGTTCCATATCCATGCCTTCCGACTGGGAGGGAAAGAAAATCATACTGCACTTTGGAGCAGTTGACTATTACACAGAAGTCTTCATCGACGGACATTATGTAGGCAGTCATTATGGAGGAAGTTCTTCTTTTTCAATGGATGTAACTACTGCCGTAAAAGCGGGACAAAAACACAATCTGGTTGTTTATGTTACAGATGATGCCCGTTCCGGACTTCAAACTATCGGTAAACAATCCACCCGAATATCTCCCTATGGATGTTTCTACTCCCGTACCACAGGGATTTGGCAAACAGTATGGATGGAAGCAGTTTCTCACTATGGCCTGAAATCAGCCGTAACCATCCCGGATATTGATGAAGGGCAGCTAATCATCACACCAGAATTTTATCAGGCATCCAATGACAGGACACTTCAAATCACCTTGTACGACAACCAGAAAAAGGTGATTCAAAAAACAATAAAATGTAATAATGGGATTCCTGTCATTCTTCCCGTCAAGAATATGAAACTCTGGAGTCCCGAAGATCCGCAACTTTATGATATTGTCTACAGCGTCAAAAATTCGACCGGAGAAACCGTAGATGAGGTAAAATCTTACGTAGGTATGCGTAAAGTGCATACATCAGACGGAATGATCTATTTAAACAATGAGCCTTACTTTCAACGCCTCGTCCTAAATCAGGGATATTATCCGGATGGTATCTGGACAGCTCCAAGCGACGAAGCTCTGAAAAATGATATTCTACTAAGCAAAGCAGCCGGATTCAACGGAGCACGCCTTCATCAAAAGGTATTTGAAGAAAGATTCCACTACTGGGCTGACAAATTGGGATTTATAACCTGGGGAGAATCTCCCAACTGGGGTATGAATATCAAGAATGAAGTAGCATCACGCAACTTCCTCAGCGAATGGACAGAAGTTATCACACGAGATCGCAATCATCCGTCAATCATAACCTGGGTTCCCTTCAATCAGCCGCTTGAAGATGCATTATCCCTCCTGTCGGGTACAATGATGCGTCTGTGCATCGGCACCTATCAACTGACCAAAGCCATAGACCCTTCACGTCCAGTGAACGGTATTGCAGGGGACGTACACTTCATGAGTGACATCTGGAGTATCAGGAACTACGAATCTGACGCCATACGTTTTGCACAACACTTGAAGCCTAACAACAGAATGGCGTTCTACAACAATCAGCCTTTTTTCATCGGAGAATTCGGAGGTATACTTTGGACAGAATCGACCAAACGGGATAACTCGTGGGGATATGGAGGAATGCTTACCAACGAAGAGGGATTCTACGAACGACTGGAAGGGCTAATCCAGACGATAGCTTCTTCACCCGATGTTACAGGATTTTGCTACACGCAATTGACCGACATTGATTTAGAGAAAAATGGAATTTATTATTATGACCGACGTCCCAAGCTGGATATGCAACGTATTAAAGCTATCTTCGAAAAGATTCCAAGTAGGCCGAGAGAAATAAAAAAATAGTAAACTACCATGAAAAACAAACTATTCGTACTGATATTCATTGTATATAATCTCCTGACCGCGTATGTGTCAGGAGAAGTACCTCCCGCCAAGGTTATATTCCAACAATATATGAACCAGGCACAAACATTCGCCAACAACTTTCCACGGGAGAAAGCGTATTTACATTTTGATAATACGAGTTATTACGTCGGTGACACAATTTGGTTCAAAGCTTATGTCACCCTTGCCGAAAAGCAGACTTTCAGTCTGATCAGCCGCCCTCTGTATGTGGAGTTAGTAGACCAGACAGGGCATATAGCAGATAAACAAATTATCAAGCTGACACAGGGAGAAGGAAATGGGCAATTTATTCTTCCTCATTCAATGCTATCCGGTTATTATGAGGTACGCGCCTATACGCGCTGGATGCTTGCTTTCGATGAGCCACAGTATTTTTCGCGCACTTTTCCTATTTATCAGCTTTCCAATAGTGATAAATTGGAACGTAGTATCACGACTTACGAACTAAGTTCGTCGATGAAGAACCGTCCGTCTGAAACGGAGGAGAAGTTTAATTTGCGTTTTTTCCCTGAAGGAGGACAATTAGTGGAGGGGGTAACTTCGCAAGTCGCTTTCAAGGCGGAGAGTAAGAATGGAGGGGACATTGAATTATCGGGAACGATCTATACCAAAGAAGGAACAGAGATCACCTCTTTCGAAACTTTGCACGATGGAATGGGACATTTTGAATATACTCCTTCCGCTCAACCCGCGATCGCTAAAGTCAGTTTTCAAGGAAAGAAATATGAATTCACACTTCCACAGGCATTGCCCAACGGGTATGTTTTAAGCACTGTCAGTAATGCCGGTGCCCTTTTGGTGAGAGTATCCTGCAATGCCGCCACTCCTCAAGACACATTGGCTGTATTTATCAGTCATCAAGGGCGTCCATCTATTCATCAGCTGATTAGTTGCCGGGCAGATGCTCCGCAGGAGTTTATTTTGCCCACCCGTAAACTACCGGCAGGTGTACTGCAGGTCAGCCTCATCAACCGGGCAGGTAATACATTGTGCGAACGTTTCGTCTTTGCCAATCCGCGTGCTCCCCTGCAAATATCGACGGAAGGATTGAAAGAAGTGTACGCTCCCTACGCTCCCATTCGTTGCGAATTGCAAGTAAAGAATGCTAAGGGAGAACCAGTATCCGGAGAATTGTCAGTCAGCATCCGGGATGGTGTCCGGTCGGATTACCTGGAGTATGACAACAATATTTTCACCGATCTGCTGTTAACCTCCGATTTAAAAGGATATATCCACCAACCCGGTTATTACTTCGCATCCCCGTCTCCGCGAAAGCAAACCGAACTGGATGTTTTATTGATGGTGCACGGATGGCGTAAATATGACATGAACCAGACCATCTCTACCGCTCCTTTCACTCCGCTTCAATTGCCGGAAGCACAATTGGCACTGAACGGGCAGGTGAAATCAACCATTCTCAAAAATAAGCTGAAAGATATTGCGCTTAGCGTGATAGTGAAGAAGGACGATCAATTCATAACCGGAGGAACCGTGACCGATGAAAACGGTCGTTTCACCATTCCGGTGGAAGATTTTGAAGGAACGACGGAGGCAGTGATCCAAACCCGGAAAGTCGGTAAAGAACGTAATAAGAATGCTTCTATCCTGATCGACCGTAATTTCTCCCCCGCTCCGCGGGCCTACGGCTACAAAGAGCTTCATCCGGAATGGAAAGACCTGGCCTACTGGCAACAGAAAGCCGAGAGTTTTGATTCTCTATACATGGATTCTATCCGGAAGGTAGAAGGACTTTATGTATTGGATGAGGTGGAAATAAAAAGCAAACGCCGGCAAGGAAGTAACATGGCTACCAAGATCAGCGAGAAGAGTATTGATGCTTATTACGATGTACGCCGTTCGGTGGATGTATTACGCGATAATGGAAAGATTGTCACTACCATTCCCGAATTAATGGAAAAGTTGAGCCCGCAATTTTATTGGGATCGCACCAATGACAAGCATACGTATCGCCAGAAACCGATCTGCTATATTATGGATAATCACATTTTGTCTGAAACAGAAACTCAAATGATGCTGACCGAGGTGGACGGATTAGCTTCTATCATCATTAGCAAAGGTACCGGAGGTATTGATGACGACATCATCCAAAATACAAAGATGTCCGAGGTGACCGATAGTACAGGAGTCGATATAAGCAAACTGGATAAATATAGTGTTTTCTACCTGATTCCCCTGCCCAGACGCGATGTATTGAATAAAAACCAAAGTGCGGTACTAGGTACCCGGCAAACTGTTATCCAAGGATATACCCGTCCATTGGAATATTATTCTCCCGCCTACCCGACCAAGGAGCTGTATATGGACAAAGTAGATAAAAGACGGACGTTATACTGGAATCCATCCGTACAAGCTGATGAAAATGGGAAAGCGGTGATTGAATGTTATAATAATCAATATTCCACTCCGTTGATTATTCAAGCGGAAACACTGGGTAAAGATGGACAAATAGGAAGCATGAGGTATTCTACTATTAGCAAAATAGAACAATAATCTCTATTACGGATTAGTCAAGTTGGTATGTGAATATATTAATGGGGATGAAGTTATTCCTGACCCGGAATCCTTCATCCCCATTATTTGTTCAGTCCTCTATTAATCTGTTTTATATAAAACCCATTTTCTATGAAATAATTCTTATTTCTTTTTCTGTCCCGGATAAGGTTCTACCATACAACGTTTCGCCCATGCTTCATAAGCCTTTGCCATCTCTGCCACCTTTTCCGGATATTTAGCAGCCAGATCGTGTTGCTCACTACGATCTTCATTCAAGTTGTACAATTCCCATTGAGAGTTATTTTTCGGACGAACTAATTTCCAGCCATCATTAGACAGGAAAGCACGTTCGTTGAAGTGTTCGAAACCTAAATAATCATGTCCTTTACGATGTCCGGTCTTAAAGATCGGAAGCAAACTCTTTCCTTCCATAGGAAGAATATCATGTCCTTTGTACGTTGTAGGATATTCTGCATCCGCCAGATCAATACAAGTAGCCATAATATCCATCACATGGCCGATTTCAGACGTCATGCCACCTACGTTCTTTTTGATACCTTTCGGCCAGTGGGCAATCATCGGAGTACAGATACCTCCTTCATAAGATTTAGCTTTCCAGAAGCGGAACGGAGTATTAGCCACATTAGACCAGCGGGCTCCTAATGAAGCGTATGTAGTTTGTGGTCCGGGCAATACTTGTTTATTACGTGGGTAAATGATTTTCTTTCCATCACGGGTCATATCCGGACGGTCGTTCTCCCCACCAGTCATATTCTGGCAATCTTCATTACTGCACCCATTATCAGACAGGAAAAGAATCAATGTATTATCAAGCTGCCCAGTCTTTTTTAAAGCCTCAATAACCTGCCCGATACCTTGGTCTACACGGTCGATCATGGCAGCATGAACAGCCATGGCACGGGCATCCCATTCCGCGTGCGGATTGTCTTCCCATTTGTCATGAAACTGACGTTCGGACAAGAAATTATCCATTCCCGGGAAAATGCCCAATTGCTTCTGACGTTCGTAGCGGGCATTACGGATAGCTTCCCAACCTACTTTATAGGTATCCTTGTATTTCTCAATATCTTCCGGCAATGCATGCAGCGGCCAGTGTGGTGCTGTATAAGCCAGATACATGAAGAATGGTTTGTCATCTTTTGCGTATCCTTCTACTTCCTGTACAGCACGGTCTGAAAGAGCTTGTGTGATGTAATACCCGTCGGGTACTTCTTTTATGGGTACCTCACCTTCTACCAGACTAAACGGATCAAAATAATCCACTACCCCATAAATAACTCCATAATGAGAATCAAACCCACGATTTACAGGATAATGACACAAATCAGAGAATGTGTCATGGAAAACACGGTGTGCCAGCCATTCGCGTTGATCTTTGCGCAGAGGAGTTTCTGCAACATGCCATTTTCCAACCATACTGGTGGTATATCCTGCTTCCTTCAATACTTCGGCAATGGTAACGGCATTACGTGAGAGTGTCCCACGATAGCCCGGTAAGTGAGCATCAAAAGTCATTCGTCCGATTCCGGCCTGATGCTGGTAAAGTCCCGTCAATAGGGAAGCACGCGTCGGACAACTACGGCTTGCATTATAAAAATGATTAAATCGTACTCCTTCTTGTGCCAGTTTGTCCAAATTAGGAGTATGAATCTCACTACCATAGCATCCCAAATCGGAGTACCCGAGATCGTCCGCAAGAATTACCAGAATATTAGGGCGTTTATCCGACTTTTTCCCTTTCGCTTCCGCTACAGAATTACCGGCAACCATCAAAGCAGTCGGCAATAGTAATAATTTAGAATTCATAAGTTTAATGTTGGTTTATAATTTGTTTTTCACTGTATTACTCTTTTCCTTTATCTTTATTCTCTTCAAACCATTTACATACTTTTTTACTTAATTTGGCTACAACTTCCGGATGCGACTGTGCTACATCATTTTTCTCGAACTTATCTTTTTCAATATCATACAATTGCGCATCACTTCCATCACTATTTATCAGCAACTTCCAGTTACCGCTGCGTATAGCCAGATGAGGACTTCTGTCATTCGGGTTTCCCGGTTTCTTAAAGAACTGATTTCTTCCGAAATCCCACATCAAATCTGTTTTACGTTTAGCTTTTGACTTACCCAAAAGAATTTTATCATAATTTTGTCCGTCTCCTTGATAGCCTTTTTCTGTTGCAATCCCGGCTATTGCACACAAAGACGGATATAAATCGACTGCACACAACACGCTTTCGCTATTCACTTGCCCGGCCTTTATCTTCTTGGGATATTTTATCAGGAACGGCATACGGATACCACCTTCATAAAGGCTGTTCTTGGTTCCTCTTAAATAAGCAGCACGAGCGGATTGAAAGCTGGGAGCCGGTCCGTTGTCACTAGTGAAAATCACGATTGTATTTTCTGATAATCCCAGCTCTTCCAGTGCTTTGATAAAACGTCCGATCTGTTTATCCATTTCAGCAAGAACAGGAATGAAGGCTTCTTCCGTATTCCAGCTTTTGTTTTCTTTTTGCTTAAATTCCGGTACCCAAGGGGTATGCATATCATCCGGCCACAGATTCAGGAAGAAGGGTTGGTCTTTATGACGTTTGACAAAGTCAATACTCTTATTTACAAAGTATTCGGTACGTCTCCAACGTTTTACACTGTCTTTAGCTGACCAGATCCAGTTGGTAGCAGTGATTGCCGGATCAGGGTCAGGGCTTTCATACGTTGATATATATTCGTCGAAACCATAATTCCTAATAGAAGGGGCATTGCGCACGTCGCGTCCGCCTCCCATGTGCCATTTCCCGATATGTCCGGTAGCATAACCTGCACTCTGAAAAGCACGTGCCATAGAAGGAGCCTTATCGCTTAGAAAGTTGCGTTGCTCACATTTTTTATTAGCAGCTTTCCCATTTAAAAAGGTGTTGATTCCTTGTGTTATAGGAAATGTCCCTGTTGTCAGTCCGCAACGGGAAGGTGAGCTGACCGGTGCCGAGGAATAATATTGATTGAATAATAATCCGTCCTGCGCTATCTTGTCAATATTCGGAGTGGGGACAAACTTACCTCCATAACAACCGATATCTCCGATTCCCATATCATCTATATAGATAATGACAACATTGGGTTTTGTCTCTGCCTGCATATTGACCACGGGTAGCAAAGCTCCGAGCCAAGGCAAATGTTTCTTGATGTTCATAACTATTTTGATTTAATTAACTGTACTTCTTGTCGTTTTTTGTGTGACTGACCTACAGAACAAAAGTAGAGAAGTTTTCTTTTAAAAAAGGAAAAATACAAATCAATAAAGGAAAAAAACAGGTAAACAGAGGTGAAAGCTGTCGGTCATAATCTATTATAAGCAAATAGGGAAGATATAATTTCCTATATCTTCCCTATTTCTATTTATTAATAGGATTACCATTCAACCTGCTGATCTTCATCCGGAATCTGGGTATTGATATTCCGCTGAAGCGTCATGCTTCCTTCCACTCTATATTTGATGGGAATGACTTCTATACCACTTCCACCATAGGTGAAATCCTGAAAATCGTATTCAAACATAATTTGAACATAACGACGTTCCAAATAAGGGCGTGTAGCATCCATAATCGATGTTTTGCTATAGATAGGTGTTCCTATCAATTTGAACTGCATTTCGTTATTGGGATCATCCGGTTCCATATCCAATGTTTCATCGTCCCTAAAACGCACATTGATTTTGTATTTCTTACGGATATCCTTATCCATGTCTTCATTAATCAGACCGGCATAAAAGAATACGGAATTGTTGTCTATCACATACGCGGTGCGCTTATCGGTCGTTCTGGCATTGGTATCGGGCTTACCATTGATATAAGTATACACTTTCATGGACGAAGCCGCATACGAACCTGAATAATCATTAAAGGGAACCACATTCAACAAAGCTTTCGCATAGTTCTTGCGCGGATGACTTTGATAATTGTAAGACTCATCATCTACAATGGTTAGTGGTAAAACCCACTTTTCCAACATATCAATGCCTTGCAAATTGAAATCGATATTCAACTGTTCTACACACGAACCGGCAGGAATATGCACCGTTTCGGGGAATTCATATTTGTCCTCCTCCAGTTCCGTATACCACAGTTCCGGGCGATAAAGACTGAAACGCTCGATATTCAACGTGTGCAGTGTATCCTTATCCACCGCTATATGAATATCTCTGTCCTGTCCGTTCACTGTAGAGCCGCTGACAACTACAGGCAATTGATAAGTCACTTTCCCATCCTCCTTATATCTGACGTAGATAGTAGTAACACCATCGCCTCCGGAAGCGATAGGCGCTTTGAAAGAGACGTATTGTTCATACTGCTCATCTTCCCACTCATTATTACAAGCGGTTCCCAAGACGATGACAGCCAATAAACTTAAATAAATATATATATTCTTCATATCATATTCTTATTAGGAGATTAATCATTGTATGTCCATCCCGGATTCTGTGTCAACCGTTTATTGCGTTTCAACTCATCGTGGCTGATCGGCCAGAAATAGAGCTTGCGTGAGAAGGCAGTGGGCAAATCCGCAATTTCAATCGGAGTGTAGAATTGTTCTCTCTGCTCCTCTGTATCCGACATATAAAAGTTACATCCGTAATTTTTCTTGGATTCTTCCACTTCTGCATCTTTCCATCTGCGCAAATCGAAATAACGCTGTCCTTCTGCCATGAACTCAATCTGACGTTCATGTTTCAGTTTCGTACGGAACACATCCCGATCCTGATATTCTGTCATGGTATAATCGGGAACACCTGCGCGACGACGCACATCTCTGATGCCCTTTTTCATTTCATCAATATCACGTTTGACAGTATAACTAGTAGAACCGTCCCACGATGGAATGTTGTATGAAGATCCGTCTTCCAATTCATTCAAAGCTTCGGCATAGATTAACAGAATTTCGGCAAAACGAATGGCTGGCTCCGCTTTCGCTTTGATTTCTTTCCGATTCGTATCATCCGGATGTACATACTTCATGATACCGATGCCGGACCGCAAATAAACACCTGTACCGGAGAAACCGTCAGAATTGATGCCGTAATAATAGTTGACCTGCTTCTCAACGTCATTCTTATAGTCTGTTGTCTCTGCATTTTTCAGTAAAGACCACACGCAACCATTGAAAGAAACGGAAGCATAGAAACGAGGTTCACGCCATGCATATTCTTTCCACACTCCTTTCTTTAAATGAGGATATGTTCCTGCTTGTCCTTCCTTTTCAGTCACAAAACGGTTTCCAACCCGACAAGTGTCCAAAAAGGTTTGGCGGTCAAACTCTGAACCGTCATACATATAGTAAGCGTCACACATCTTTAATGTCATACCGTAAGCATTACTTCCGTTCCCTAAAGTTCTCGGCATTTGAAGCTTCACCATTTCAACCAGGCTGTTACCTCCCTGGTTACGTCCGCGACTGAAAATCAACTCCGGATTTTGATACATCGCTAATGCACCATTAAAAACTGCCCGATAAGATTCATAAGGGTCTATATCACTATAACCACCTTCGTCCCATGTCTTCGTTGAGAAGTCATCGTCCTGGTAAGGGGCAATGGTAGCTGGATATCCGGGTTCGGCAATGTTAGTCGCCTTTTTATGATAGAGTTCATAGCGATGTCCGTTATTTTCTCCGGGAAGTTCCATCACATCTCTGGCCGCAGCAGCTGCTTTGGCCCACTTATATTCATTGTATTCCTGTGACATCAAACAATTTCCGTCGTAATCTACCATATCCGAGAACTTGTCCGCATCTCCCGGGCGGGGATTATTGATGGGACTAGCCGAATACAACAATGCTCTGGCACGAGCAGCCAATGCCGCTCCGCGCGTAGGACGTGCCACCTGGTTAATGGCACGGGTCAAGGGCAGATCTTTGGCAGCCAGAAGCATCTCCGATTCAATGTATTCCACACACTTATCATACGAACTGCGTTGAATGGCTAAATCATCATAAGTGGCAGTATAATCCAATCCCTCATCGGGCAGCAAGGGTACAGGACCGTATTTGCGTAACAACAACCAGTAATAGTAAGCACGGACAAAGCGCGCCTGCGCTTTCAGATCCGCTCTCTCCTCTTCCGTAAACTTCGTGTTCATGTCAATATTCTGAATGAAGATAGAGGCTTGGCGGATACCTTTATAACTATCATCCCATGAGTGCCGGTAACTCTCATCGTAAGTACCGGTCTTAAAAGTCTTATACCCTGCGAGACTATTGCCTCCGAAATAAATGTCATCGGCAAAATTAGTGATTGTATTCAGCATCATAGATACTTCCAGATTGTATCCTCCCAAATAGGAATAGGCATTTGCCAACCATTCTTCCGTGTTTTCCTTGTCAGTAAACACATCCTCCAAAGACCGACGGTCTTTGAAATATTTATCTGAGTCGAGTTTATCCGAACAAGCAACGGCAATCACGCTCAGCATAATACCAATATACAGTTTATATATCTTTCTCATTTTTCATGCATTAAATTAGATATTCACAGTCAACCCCAAAGTAAATGTTTTGGCAAGCGGATACTTCTCTCCGTTAGTACTTCCCATTTCCGGATCCCATTCTTTAAATTTGGCAAACGTCAGGAGGTTGGTACCAATGAAAAATACACGTATCTTATTAAACCGCATCTTGTTTACGATCGATTTCGGTAAGGTATAGCCCACTTCCAATGTTTTCAAGCGCAAATAAGAACCGTCTCTTAGCCAGAAGGTAGAGGCCCTATAGTTATTGTCGTTTCCTCCATAACTAAGACGCGGATATGAAGCGTTCGGATTCTCATTGGCAGAGATACCCAATGTGGCAGCTGTCTCCGCATCGACATAGCGGTCTTTCACCAGATTTGTCAGGACATTTCCCCACTGGCTACCACTAAAGGCATATACGGTAGGCCCGTTAATGAAGAACGAAGATTTGCCTGCCCCCTGGAAATGTGCATTGAAATCGAACCCTTTCCACTGCGCAGAGATACCAAACCCATAAATTAAATTGGGCTTCGTTGTGGCACCGATAGCCACCTCATCACTCGCATTGATAATTCCGTCTCCGTTAACATCCTTATATTTGATGTCACCCGGTTGAACCTTTCCCCAGTTGGTTTGCTGCGGACTATTGCGTATATCATCGTAGTCCTTAAACAACCCCAAAGCGATCAATCCCTTCGCCTGATTCACCCGATAACCGGCCTCTTTTTGATAAGGGTAAACCGCATTCATTTCATCTTTCTCCAGAATCTCATTTTTACTGTAAGTGAAATTACCGCGGACAGTCAGATTGACTTTTCCCAACTTCTGCTTATAAGCAAAGTTCCCGTCAAAACCTTTCGAAAGCACACTTCCCACATTCGCTTTCGGGTTACTATTCACCCCCACAATGCCCGGCAGATATTTACGTTCCATATAGATACCGTCACGCCGTTCATGGAAATAATCTACAGTAGCCGTAAACTTGTCGTTGAATAAGGAGAGATCCACACCTGCATCGTGCTTGGTTGCAATTTCCCAAGTAACATTATTGGATGCCAGTTGTGTATACCACATTCCTGTATAAACATTGTCCGAAGAATTGTAATCACTCCAAGTCCAGCCACTTCCATTATCATTAATCGTGTATAAATAGGGGAAACGTTCATTCATCTTGTCGTTACCCACTTTACCATAAGAATAACGCAACTTGAACATATTCATCCATTTCAGATGTTTCTTGACAAACTTCTCTTCCGCTATATTCCAAGCCAAAGAAAAAGCCGGGAAAAAGCCGAAACGGTGTCCATCCGCAAAATTTTCCGAACCATTATAACCAAAATTAAAATCGGCAAAGTAACGATAGTTCCAGTTATAGCTGGCACGACCTGCCAATCCCATGTGACGTTGGGCAACCCCATTTTTCACATCCGTTCCTATACCAACCGTGGTCCGATAAGCATCCTGACTATATTTCAATGTTCCACCCACATGATGCGCTTTGAACGCACGACTATATTGTAAGAATGCTTCCAAGAATTCGCGCCGCTCACCAGTAGAAGAACTGGTTTGTGCCATCGGTTTTTCTGCGTTCTGTTGCTTGTAAACCACATTCCCCTCATCATCACGGTCTCTTTGAGCGCGCCAAGTTTCCGGCATTCTTATCCGATCGATTTCACTCTGATTGTTTGTATCGAATCCGAAACGTCCCTCAAAGCGCAAACCTTTGGTGATAAAATCCAACTTTTGCTCCAAAGAGATATTGGTCTGAATCTTATTGTTCCAGATTTCCTTATAACCACTCTGTGTAGCAAGTACCCAAGGATTATTACGATTATCGTCCGTTCCGTGTGAAGGAATGTAACCGTTAGAGTACATGACGGGAATACTGATCGGGCTCTGTCCCATTAAAGAAGTCCATACGTTAGAACCCTGTCCCGGTGCATTCCGTTTCTTCAATGAACCGGACACCCCTACTTTGACAAGAGTACTCTTCGTAATGTCAATATCTGTATTCAAACGATAGTTCCAACGCTGGCTACTAGGATTGGTGTTGTAATCCTTGCGCATGGCCTCGTCTGTTTTATACATACCTTCTTCATTGACGTAGCTAAGAGACACGAAGTAACGTGCCGTACTGCCGCCACCACTCATATTCAAATTGGCACGATAAGTCATCGCTCCATCTTTCAACAGCACGTCCATCCAGTCTACATTCGGATACAAATCCTGATCAAGTCCCAACCGCAGAATCTCCATTTCATCATCTTGATACATTCTCTCCTGATTACGAGTAATTCGCGCTTCATTCATCAACATGGCATAAGTATAACCATCCGCAAATTCCGGCGTAATGGTACGCGCATTATAAGAGGTCTCCACCTTAGCATTAATCTTAATCTTGCCCTCCTTACCATGTTTGGTTGTAATCAGCACTACTCCATTTGCACCACGAGGACCATAAATCGCTGTAGTAGAAGCATCTTTCAATACAGTAAAAGATTCAATATCTTCAATATTGATTTCATCCAGATCACGTTCAAAGCCATCAACCAACACCAATGCAGCGCTATTGGCACCAAAAGTAGATATACCACGAATCCAGAATTCAGAGGTGTTCACACCCGGCTGTCCGGAAGTCTGCATGGCAAGCACACCCGGCACGTTTCCCGCCAACGCATTGGAGAGGTTGGCTGAAGGATTAGATTTTAAAACCTCGACATCTACGTTCGTCACGGCACCGGTCACGGTCAACTTTTTCTGTGCACCGGTTCCCGTGATAACCACTTCATCAATTTCCCTGGCATCCGATTCTTTCATCGATACATTGACCAAATTCTGACGTTTCACCAATACCTCTTGCGTATCGAAACCGATATACGAGAATACCAAACGGGAAAATTCCTCAATCTTAATTTTGTAACGTCCGTTGATATCTGTTATCGCTCCCAAGCCCGGCTTATCCTTCACTGTCACATTGACGCCGACCAACGGCTCTTTATTTGTATCTGTCACGACTCCTGTCACCTCAAATGTCTTCTCCTGAGCAAAAAGGGAAACAGAGACCAGTAACAGGCAAATCGTAATAAATTCTTTTACTCTCATGTGTTCTTCTTTTTATTGATTTTCTTGATTCTCACTGTCACTAGGTTCTGCTCCGACTAAATCGTCCGGAGCCTGCTCTTTGGCAATCTTCCGAATCTTATAATTTCCCGAATCGCCAACATAGAAAGTCTTCGTCGCCTCATCGTAGGCCAAAGCTATCGGTTTATTAAAACGAGCTCTCTCGCGTATCTCTCCGTTTTGCTTACCCCATTTATAACTAGTTGAAGAGGCAGAACCACGTCCGGCAAACGTCGAAACTATTCCATCCGGAGTCAACACTCGGATACAATGATTTTCTGTATCCGTAAAATAAAAGTCATACCAATCACTTTTATTAGCAGCCTTATATTCCTCATTGAGTACGAAAACACCTTGACCAGGTTTATTGATACGCGCATTGATACCTACAAGATCTTTATAATCAGCCCCACCGGATTGTCCGCATACGATGTACGGAGTCACCAGTTTTTTGGTTTCTTCATCATAATTGGAACGAAGGATATAATGTGACTCATGCATGATGATATAAATGTATTTCCCCGTTGGATGAGGGACCATACTGAAGTCAACCGTCTGATTAGGCACACTAAATGCCAGAAGGTCAGGCAATCCGGCTCCGTTAGGAACATTCGGATTGTTATTATAGCCGTTCTCTATAAAATTATATCTGTATACATTGCCCGTTGCACGATGATTGAAATAAAGCTCTCCCGTTTGTGGAAGAATCATAGATCCATTACAAGCATTGCCATGCGTCAAAGGCACCCAACTGGACTCTTTGAAATCCTGCCCATCGGCACTGCTGCCACGCTCTAAAATAATATTATTTCTATTCGTAGCACCATTATTTTGTGGGGTAGCCAATACCATATCTCCATCATTCGTCCATGTAATGGTCGTTGTACGATCAATATTATCCAATTTTTTGGAATAGATCATTTTCTTTTCCAAATCCAACACTCTTAAAGGTCTACTTTGATTATTTTGAGACAAATAAAGAATGTTAGGATGTTGGGGATCGAAAGAGAACCAGAAAGGATACTCTATTTTTCCACAATTATCGAACGGCCCAGTCTCTACGACATCTCCATTACCCAATTCGTCCACATCACCACATAAGTCCGTTACTACCATTTGCGGTTCATACTGGTATTTTTCAGGCAATATCACCGTTTGCTCACCAACTTTCACTTCGACAGTCCCTTCAAAACAGCTTTCCGGTGTAGAACAGTAAATACTGGTACCTTTGGCACTGACAACAATCGCATCTTTTCCACCTACCTTTACAGAAATGATAGAACGGTCTGTTCCAAAATTACTTCCATAGATAATCATTTTCTTTTTTCCACCTCCCGATTTAGGCGTAAAATCTGTCACCTCTACCGGCTGATTCGGATCGTAAGGCACTGATGTCTCATCTTTACTATCTTTACAGCTACCAAGACAGACTGCAAAGATGAATCCCAACATCATGCACTGTAGCCCTATGCTCCCATGTTTCATAGTTTTACATTTCATAATACACTAGATTTAAATTATTGATTATTCTGAACTTTGTCCATTAATACCTTCATCCAGTATCCTCCGATT